>Ga0207952_1000188_pt1 | contig 63382 bp, 56 predicted proteins | sample SubbioR12Aug_8Ca_FD_184831 | JGI IMG/M metagenome (GOLD analysis project Ga0207952, IMG submission 184831) | Serpentinite rock and fluid subsurface biosphere microbial communities from McLaughlin Reserve, California, USA - CR12Aug_8Ca (SPAdes) | ecosystem: Environmental > Terrestrial > Deep...
ACTTGACGCCGTTTCGCGATGCCTTGCAGGTTTTCTCCGCTTCGCTACGAAAACCCGCCCGGCGCTACGGCTATCGGGGACTAAAAATCTTCGCTTCACTATCGTTCCGCTTCCAAGATTTTCAGCGTTAGAAAAAACCGGAAACAGCCCGGTCCACACTCAGCATTCCCGATACCCCCAGCAAATCGGCGGCCTCCATGAATTTTTCCGAAGGAAAATCGATGTTTACTTCTTTCCGCAGCTTAACAGCGGTCAACTTCAACACCAACAACAATTGCAGCGTCGCCGTATCGATTTGGCTGACGGCGGAGGCATCGATATCAATTATGTTACAGCTATCCAGCATACACCGTAGCTGTTGGTGCAGTTGGGAGACCGTCTGAATATTTTGCAGCGGTTCCAATATAATCCGGCCCGTGGTTTCCGCATCGGCGGACGGCTGAAGGTCCGCGGCATTTAATGCCGCGCCGGGTTCGGTTTCAACTCCGGCGTCCGCCATATTATCGAAAATAGCCGAATCATCCGGTAAAGCAGCGCTCAAGGGTGCCGAACGAGTGGGGGACTCCACCTCTTCCGCCTCATGCATCCAGGCCAAGGGATCGTAACCGATCATGCTGTTTTCTTCTTGTTCCGCCATTACATCACCCTGCCTGCTAAAAAGTCGCCAGCCAATGCTTCGAAGTCTTTCGCGGAACGCCATCCCGGGCGGTATTCGAAAACGGTTTTGCCGAAGCTGGGGCATTCCGCCAAAGCGGCCGTTTCCCGAACAGGCGTTGCCAAAATCTGCTGTGGAAAATATTTTTTCAGGGTACTCACCACATCCTTGGAGAGTCTGCGAGTGGGTATGTAACGCGACATCACGATTTGCAAACGGTACTTTTTATTTAAAACCGCCTCAAACTTTTTGATCGTACCCATTAAATGCGATAAGCCTTGCAACGCCAGATAATCGCTGGTCATCGGCACCAATAATTCTTCAGCGGCAAATAAGGCATTCGCCACCAAAATACCGGAAGACGGCGGGCAGTCGATAAAGATCAAATCCCTGCCATCGGTTCCCGCCGCCAGGGCTTTACGCAATAAATCGCCCCTGTGGGAGCCGCTCTCCCTCAACTGTTCGATTTCCTGCAAACGCGGCCCCGCCACTATTAAATTCAAATTTTCCCTGACTGGAATTTGCTGCTGTGCAAACGTCGCATGCCCCAACATGATCTCATCAATCCCAGTCTGCTGCTTGGACACAACACCCAGCGCCAGGGCCAGATGACTTTGCGGATCGAAATCGATCACCGTGATTTTTTTACCCATTCTGGCCAACGCATGGGCAAGATTGACTGTTGTCGTGGTTTTCCCCACCCCGCCTTTTTGGTTGAGTACGGCAACAATTCTGCTTGTCATTTACTCTCTGCCGCCAAAGGCAAAACGGCGATATCCATGAACTCATCGGGGTTCAGCAACTTATCCACATCCAACAGCATGACCATATTTGTTTTACCCACGTACATCCCCCTGATGTAGCGGGTATTAATTTTCGCCCCCAGATTCGGCGAAGCTTTAATTTCATTTAAATCGATATCCAACACATCGGACACCGCATCGGCCACGATACCCATCACCGTCGTACCGGTACTTTCGGTCTGAATACACATGACGATAACCACTGTCGTCGGCGTATATTCGATTTTTTCCATATTAAACCGCTCGCGCAGGTCGACGATAGGCACAATCGAACCGCGTAAATTTAAGGCGCCTTTCAAATATGCCGGTGTGTTCGGAATTTTTCTGATCGGCTCCCAGCCGCGGATTTCCTGTACTTTCAAAATTTCAATGCCATACGCTTCACCCGCCAGCTCAAAAGTCAGAAATTGTTCGCTCCGTGCGTCGGACTTCGCTTCGGCTGTCATGTCGGCATTTCCATAGGGCGGTGTAATAAGTCAAGCATCATCAAAAATCCAGCCATTCCTCGTCACTGGCCGGGCTTTTGTAGGCAGGCTGCCGGGGCGCCGGCGCCGCATTTGCCTTGGCCATTGCAACCGATGCCGTTTCGCGCGCCGGACGACCCGCGGTATTTCGGTCATTGCCGTTTTCCAATTTAAAAAACGACAACAATTCAACCATGTTGGTGGACAAGTCGCTCATCGACACGCTGGCGGCGGACGCTTGTTCGGCCAAGGCGGCGTTCTGCTGGGTGATTTCGTCCATTTGCGCGACGGCCTGATTGACCTGGGCAATGCCGGCCGATTGTTCGACGCTGGCATTGGCAATTGCCGCCACAATATCGCCGACTTTCTTAACGCTCGCGACGATTTCAGTTAAGGACGCACCGGCTTGGTTTACAAACTCGCTGCCGGCGCGCACTTTCTGCATACTGCTTTGAATCAATTCCTTACTTTCCTTGGCCGCCGTGGCACTGCGCTGGGCCAGATTCCTGACCTCGGTAGCCACCACGGAAAAGCCGCGGCCTTGCTCGCCGGCTCTTGCGGCCTCCACCGATGCGTTCAAGGCCAGCAAATTGGTCTGGAAGGCAATTTCATCGATCACGCCGATAATGTCGGCAATTTTGTTGCTGCTTTCATTGATTTCCTGCATGGCGGCGACGGCGGCGGCCACAACGCTACCGCCCTTTTCCGCCAGTTCGCGCGCGTTACCGGCTACTAAATTGGCCTGCTGGGCATTGTCGGCGTTATTTTTAACGGTGCTGGTCAATTCCTCCATACTGGCGGCCGTCTCTTCCAGATTAGCCGCCTGCTGTTCGGCCCGCTGCGACAGGTTATTGTTGCCGCTGGCTATTTCTTGCGATGAATTGTTAATGAAGCGGGCGGACTCGTTGACCTGACCGAAAATTTCGCTCAATTTATCGATGGTGGAATTGATATCGTTTTTGCAGTTGAGATAAACGCCTTGATAATCGCGGGTAATCCGGTTGGTCAGGTCGCCTTCGGACATGCTTTCCATGGTGCTGCCGATATCCTGGAATACCCGTTCGATGACGTCGGTAAGCTCGTTGATGCCTTCGCTCAACTTGGCGAAAAAACCTTGTTTGCCGGCCAGGGATATGCGTTTATCCAAGCGGCCGATTTTGACGCTTTCGACTATTTCCTCGATTTCATGCTCGACTTTTACTTCACCGGTTCTATCCAACCATTCGACTACGACGCCTATCCGTTCGCCTTCGTCGTTTCTGACGGGGTTGGCGACAATATTCATGTGCCGGCCGCCAATCTCCAGCGCCGAACTAAAGGTTGTATTCAACGCACCCAATAATCCGCGCTGATGCGCCGGGTTTTTATGGAACTGGTCGATATTGGCCCCCATCAACTTATTCGCGTCGAAATTGGGCAGTTGGGTGCGAATATCGGCTTCCGCGTTTTGGAACATTCCTAATACGGTGTTATTCATATAAATGATGTCGAGATCGTTATTCGCCACCATCACGCAGGACTGCACATTATCCAGAGCCTGTTTAATCCGGGTGGCTTCGGCCGCCACCTGCTTGGTATAGGCCATATCCGCATTCAATTTGACTTGCATGCCGTATAAAGCCCGGTTGAAATCGCCTAATTCGTCGCCGCGATCAAGATCGATTTTGTTTCTGAACTGCTCATCGGCCAGGCGATAACAAATTTTGGCGGAATCTTCCATGCCGCCGACGATACTGCCGATCAGCCCGAACCCCAACAAAGTCCCAAGAAGTAATAATGCCGAACAGACAGACAACTCCAGCCATTGCTGCTGCTGGTAATGCGAAAAAACAGCCCCCAGGATCGGCAATAGAAATAAAGCATACACAAGCCCGGCTTTTTTCCACAGGCCCATGCCTGTAAGCGTTTGCCACGAGGCCGCCAAGCCGGTCGGCCGCATGGCGGCTTTGTTGGCATTCAATTTTTCGTATAAAGCCTCGGCTTGCAATATCTGTTCGCGTGACGGCGCGTAGCGGACGGACAAATATTCATGCAACTTCCCACTTTTGTAAACCGGGGTGACGTTGGCTTCCACCCAATAATAATCGCCGGACTTAGTCCGGTTCTTTACGAGAGCCGTCCAGGGTTTACCGTTTTTCAGACACTGCCATAAATCCGAAAATGCCGCCGGCGGCATATCGGGATGGCGAACCACATTGTGATTGGCGCCAATCAACTCATCCTTGCTGAATCCGCTGATGTCGATAAAAGCATCATTGGCATAGGTAATGATGCCTTTTAAATTGGTACGCGTGACCAGGATGGTACCCGGCTTCATTATCACTTCATGATCAGTCACAGGGTGATTGATTTTCATTGTAAATTCTCCGTTAATCCCCGGCCAAACAGTTCACTATTTTTAAATTTCATTGTCTTCATTTATGCCATTAAGGGTATCCACGCCATCCAGTTTCAATAATTTGTCGACATCCAGCAACATCACCATGCGCTGATTGACGGAAACCAGACCATTTATAAATTCGGTGCTCACTTTCGCCCCAAAATTCGGCGAACTCTGGATGCTGTTTTTTTCCACATCGATCACATCGGACACCGCATCCACCACCACGCCCATAACCCGAGTCTTTTCGCCGACTTTAGCCTGCAGCACCACGACGACGGTCAGCGGCGTATATTGGCTATGCCCCAGGTCGAAACGCTCTCTCAGGTCAATAATAGGCACAATGGCGCCCCGTAAATTAACCACGCCCTTTTCATAAGCCGGCACATTGGGAATGCGGGATACCGGCTCCCAACTGCGAATCTCCTGTACCCGCAGAATATCCACGCCGTATTCTTCCTTGCCCAAAGTAAAGCTCAAAAATTGAGCCAGCTCCGCTTGAGATTTTTTTTCCTGCCGCTCGGCCGGTTGGTTTGCGTCTGTTTGCGACATATTACCCGTCTTTATTGGTTGGCCAAGCGCACCAGGCCTGGAATATCAAGAATTAACGCCACCGAACCGTCGCCCAAAATAGTGGCCCCCGACACGCCTTCCACGCGGCGATAATTGGCTTCCAACGATTTAATCACCACTTGCTGCTGGCCGAGCAGGTCGTCCACGAATAAACCGCACCTTACGCCCTGCCCTTCCACGACCACCAACAAACCTTCCGTCAGTTTAGTGTGCTTGGCGGAAACCACGTTAAAAATTTCATGCATACGGATAATCGGCAAATATTGGCCGCGCAACAGGAAGGTTTCGCCCTTGCCCACTACCCGGTTGAGTCTGTCTTCCTTGACATTCAGCGATTCGATGATGCTGCCCAAGGGTACGATATAGGTTTCATCGCCCACCGCAATCGACTGCCCATCCAGGATGGCCAGCGTCAGCGGCAAATGGATGGAAATGGTAGAGCCCTTACCCAAGGTGGAAATGATTTCAATATTGCCGCCCAGCGCCTGAATATTCCGCCGCACCACATCCATGCCGACACCGCGTCCGGAAATATCGGTGAGTTTTTCGGCCGTGGAAAAGCCCGGCATAAAAATCAATTCGTAGGTCTGCTTGTCGGTTAAAACGGCATCCGGCTCTATCAAACCCTTTTCGACGGCTTTGGCCCGCAGCTTGTCTTTATCCAAGCCTTTACCGTCGTCGCTCACTTCAATGACAATGTTGCCGCCGCGGTGATAAGCTTCCAGCGTCACCGTGCCGGTTTCCGGCTTCCCGGCCGCCAGCCGCACATCCGGCATTTCGATGCCGTGGTCCAGACTGTTTCTGACCAAGTGCACCAAGGGATCGCTGAGCAATTCCACCACGGTTTTATCGACCTCGGTATGCTCGCCCACCAGTTTTAACTCGATTTTTTTACCCAACTTGCTGCTGATATCGTGCGCCAACCTGGGAAAACGGCTGAACACAAAGCTGATAGGCAGCATGCGAATATTCATCACGCTTTCTTGCAGTTCGCGCGTATGCCGCTCGAGTTGAGACAAGCCGTTTTTCAATTGATCCAGTTTACCGAGTTCGAAATGCTCGCCGATTAAACTCAGCATGGATTGGGTAATCACCAACTCCCCCACCATATTGATCAACGTGTCGATTTTACCGGTATCCACCCGAATGGAACTGGAACCTTTCGCCGCCGCTTTCGGCTCATCGCCTTTAGGTTCTTTCGATCTCGCGGCGGTTTGTTCCGGCTTGACCGGCACGGCGGGGACGGCATCGGGAACGATATGCTCCGATACGCCAAACGCCGCCTGCCTATCGAAAGCAGACGCCGAACTAAACACCGCCTGCTTGGCCAAGTCGCAATCGTCTTCGACCCAATCGAAAATTTCATCGATTTCGCTAACCGGCACATTGCCGTCCAGTTCCAGCTTCCAGGAAAGATGGCACTCTTCCGGATCCAAATCGTAAAGATCGGGCACGCCTTGCAAATCCGCCGTGACGCGCAAATGACCCAAGGTCGACAATTCTCTAAACATCCGCACCGGTTCATTGCCTGTTTTCAGCAGATGCGGATGCGGACTGAACGCAATCGCCCAGCCGGAAATTTGCTCTTCCGCACCAGCGGCTGCGGAGGCCTTTTGCGGCTGGCTTAATCCAACGCCATCCGCGGGGGAATGATTGTTCAATTCGCTATCTAAAGACCGTTTATGCGCACCGACACTTTCCGCGTCGATTTCCGCGCCATCCCGAATAGCCCGCAACATCTCGCGTAAACAATCCACCGAACCCAACAGTACGTTAACGGCAGGCTGGGTTACCCGTCTGCGGCCATCCCGCATTTCGTCCAGCAAGGTTTCCATGACGTGGGTAAAATCGGACACGGCCGTAAAGCCGAATGTGCCGCTACCGCCCTTAATCGAATGAGCGGCGCGGAAGATAGTGTTGATCTCATCGACATTCACGTCACCCATGTCAAGATTAAGCAATCCTGATTCCATGGCATCCAGGCCCTCGAAGCTTTCCTCGAAGAACACCTGATGAAATTGCGCCATATCGATAGACATAATTTTATCCGCTCGGAGATTGCCGGGCTGTTAACCCAACACTTTTTTGATGGTTTTAAGCAATTGATCGGGATTAAACGGTTTTACGATCCAACCCGTCGCTCCCGCCTCTTTGCCCTGCTGCTTCTTGTCCATGCCGGACTCGGTGGTCAGCATCAGCATCGGCGTAAATTTATAGTTCGGTAAAGCCCTTAAATCCTTAATCAAACTAATGCCGTCCTTATTGGGCATATTGACGTCTGTCACAACGCAATCGAACGCTTGCGATTTGGCTTTATTCAAAGCATCCAGACCGTCGACCGCTTCCACAACCGTGTAACCCGCCCCTTTCAAGGTAAAGGAAACCATTTGTCGCATGGATGCGGAATCATCGACTGCAAGTATTGTCGCCACTGTTTAACTCCTAGAACTGTTGAAAAGTAAGCATATCTAAACCCAAAAAAACCCAATTAACAATCACCGCGTCAAAAAACCGAAGCAAACCTTAAAAGGCGGCAACCGTAACCGGCACTGTATTCGGACATTCTAAGGGGAATTAAAACCGAAACAACGGCTAAGCCTGTTTATGCGAACTGTTTAACAGACACAACAAACGAATACAGACTACCGGCAATCCACCCAAAATCAACAAATTTTAAAATTCCGGGTTCCTACAAATGCCGCATAATCAACCGATAATTAAATCTTGATCTATTATTAGCGGAACAACATTTAGCCGGAAGGCCGCGTTCCACATATCCGCTCGGCCCGAACCTAACAAACAAAATATTGTGATTCGTTTAACAGATAAAACAATGCTTTATGATAGCCTTCCTAACCACAGGCAATATCCTCCGAACACCTTAAACAGAGGCAACCATGCGCAGTAAACCTGTCGAAAGTTTAGGTTTCACCCTGATCGAACTCATGGTAACGATAGCGATTGCGGCTATTTTGCTGGGCGTTGCCATACCTAATTTTACTTCGGTCATCACCAGAAGCCGCTTGACAGCCAATACCAACGAATTCATTACTTCGCTGAACTTAGCCAGAAGCGAGGCCATCAAGCGCGGCCAGCATGTGGTGGTAAGGAAAACCGGTACTAATTGGGAAAACGGTTGGCAAGTGTTTGTAGATATAGACCGCTCAACGGCGGCCAAGGAAAACGTACTCGATGCCGGTACGGATATTGAATTGAGAGTGTATCCCGCCTTGCCGGCCAATTTAACCCTGCGCGGTAACGGCAACTTCGTTAATTTCATCCGTTACCAGCCCAACGGCACCAGCAATCAGCCGGGCAGTTTTGCCATGTGCAATGCCGGCTCGGTAACGGGGGCCAAGCTAATGATAGTCAACGCTGTCGGCCGGGTTCGCATGGCATCGGATGCCGACGATGACGGAATCCCCGAAAAGGAAGATGGCAATGAAATTACCTCTTGCACCTCAGGTTTTTGATGTATGAAAACGAATAACGGCTTTACGCTAATCGAAGTTTTGGTTGCCGTAATCATATTGGCAATCGGCCTGTTGGGTTTGGCGGGTATTCAGACTGTCGGCCTGAAAAATAATCAAAGCGCTTACACGCGCAGCCAGGCAACTCAGTTGGCTTACGATATTGCCGACAGGATGCGGGCTAACGTCGCTGGCGTTACCACCTACACGACAATTGATCCCCCCGACGCCGCCAAAACGGACGCTTGCTCAACCGCCACCGGCTGCACACCCGCCCAAATGGCGGAAACAGACCTATTTCAATGGAACGCCACTTTAACGGATGTTTTACCTGGCGGCTCCGGCACCATCGCAGTTGCCGGAAACGTCTTTACTATAACTATTACCTGGGATGATGACCATGACGGCGATAATTCCAACAATCCCAGTTTTCAAACCAGTTTTCGCCTATGAATACGCCGACCTTACATAACATTGCGACCACACCCGGCAACCAATATGCTTGGTTGCGCCAAAGTCTCAATGATCAGGAAATGGCCCTGATTTTATTTGGCGCAAAAAAATGGGATGGCGCTTGTTACCACACGCAACAAGCCTGCGAAAAAGCTTTGAAGTTCGTACTCAGCTCGGCGGGGGTTGCCTTTAGACATACCCATTCCGTGCATGAATTGGCAAAAGATTGTAATAAGACATTAACGCATACGTTATTTGACGATGAACTAATCGATCGTTTCAAAGAACTGAGCCAATACACAACCATTGCTCGCTATCCTTCCTCGTCGAGCGCACCTGTCGATCTCATTACGGAAATGCAGGCGATAACCGCCATGCGCACCGTCAATGAAACTTTGCTAATTTTGGAAAAACTCTATGCATCTCAATAAGCTTATACAGAGCGCAAGAGCTAAAAGACAGGCTGCGGTAATCAGCAGCCTCCAGCAACGCTTTGCGGTTTTTCCCTATCCCGTCTATTTGTTCGGCTCCTTCGCCTCGGGCCAGTTTCATGGCTATTCCGATATAGACATCATGATTCTGGCCCCCAGAGAACGGACAAAAGAAGCCTATGCCCAGGCCTGCGACACATTGAGCGACTGGGAAACCCCCTATGACATACTCGTTTGTCAATCGGTGGCGGAACTCGACGACACCATCAAATCATCCCTATATCCCTTGCATCGCCCTCGGCAAACAGCTAGCAATGGCCTGCACCAGCAAGGCATGACGTTGATAGAAATTTTAATCGCCATGCTACTGGGAATTTTTTTGCTGGCGGGCGTTTTACAAATTTTTTTAAATACCAAACAAACCTACCGCATGCAGGAGGGTTTATCCAGATTGCAGGAAAACGGCCGTTTTGCCATGGAATTCATCAGCCAGGATGTGCGGATGGCCGGCTTTTTCGGCTGTTTAAGCAATAATTTCAGCATGGCCAATGTCGAAAACGAACTCGATGACCAAACCGATTTTGCCTGGGATATTTCCAACCCCCTGATGGGTTACAACGATGTCACCAATGCTTTCACCGTGATTTCCAATGTCGTGGTCGGCACGGATGTCATCGCCATGCGCGGCTTATTCGGCGACAGCATACCGTTGATAGCGCCCTATTCGGACTCCGCCCAAATGTTTGTAGACCCCGCATTCAATGCAGATTGCCCATCCGGCAGCGCAACCACCTGCCACGAAGGCGAAATACTGATGGTGACCGACTGCACTCAAGGCACAATTTTTCAGGCCACCAACACGACGGATATAGGCGGCGGCAGCGGCGTGAATGTGGTTCACTCGGTAAATAATACCTTTACGCCCGGCAATACCGCACCCGCAACATTTACCAAAAGTTACGGCCCCGGCGCTCAAATTGCCAGACTAAAAACCTATGCTTACTACATCAGGCTCAATCCCGGCAACCAACCGGCCTTATACCGTTCGGAATTGACCACTTCCGGCAATGCCACCAATGCCATGTCGGCGCAGGAATTGATCGAAGGCATAGAAGACATGCAAATCACTTACGGCGTGGATACCGATGCGGACGGCACGCCGAATTCCTACCTGACGGCAAACAACATAATCGCCGCTAACTGGCCCCTGGTAGTCAGCGTCCGCATCAGTCTGCTGGCCAGAACGATTGCCGACAATTTATCCGCCAGCGCGGTACCTTATGACTACAACGGCGCCGATGATATAACGCCTGCGGACCGCCGCTTGCGCCGGGCCTTCACTACCACGATCGCCTTGCGAAACCGTCTGCGTTAAAGGAGGAGACCGACATGCGAAACATCTCAAATAATCAAGCCGGAGCGGTACTGGTCGTGAGCTTGATCATGTTGCTGCTGCTGACCATCATCGGCGTGTCCGGCGTACAGAGCACTTCATTGGAAGAAAAAATGGCCGGCAACAACCGGGATAGGAATTTGGCCTTTCAATCCGCAGAAGCGGCGCTACGAGCCGGCGAGGCCAGAATAGAAACCTTGTGGAACGGCGGCAACGGCTCGATTCAGGCTTTTTGCACCGGCACGGCCGGCCAATTTTCCACGGTTCCGGGTTGCAATAACGCCCCACCCGACCCGGAAACCGCCACAACCTGGACAGACAACACCAAATCCATTTCGCACAACACGGGAAGTAGCGAGGTCGGCACACAACCTCGCTATTTCATAACCTATGTGGCCGCTTACAACCCCGGCCCCCCCGCCACACCGATCAGCTTTACCGTGACAGCCCGAGGCACCGGCGGCCAGGATACGACAGAAGTAATTTTACAAAGCCATTTTGGTGGTGACTCTACGTTTCTGCCTTAACTTATGCATCAATCAATTATCCTCTCAGGCCTATTGGCCCGGAGTTAAACATGAATACCAAGCTATCCAAATTCATTTTCTGGTCTATCGGCTTTTTAATGCCCGCTCTGGCAGCAATACCGGCGCAGGCGGCACCGGGTTTACTGGCCAATTCTCCATTGTTCACCATGAGTAACGTACCGCCCAATGTGTTCTTCGAACTGGACGATTCGGGCTCGATGGACTGGGAGATTCTGACCAGAAATTACTGGCATCCTTGTGCATATGATAGGTTTAACAACGGGAGTTATAACGACAGCGAGGACTGTGGAGGCATTCGAAATGATGGTTTATTAAGAACGTGGTCAGGTACCGCTTTTCGCAGCTATGCCTACATATATGACAATGACGACAATCTATATAACGATGGCTGCAATGCGGGTGATTTTCCAAAACTGGAAAGTTGTACGTCAGTCACTACAAACACAGGTATCGACCTAGTGGTGAACGGCCAGACGGTAAACGCTCGCGATTACGAATGGCGGGTTCGTTCATCCGACCTAAATGTGCTTTATTACAACCCGAATATTACGTATTTACCCTGGCAGAACGGCGACGGCACCACCATGCCGGCCGCCAGCTTCACTGCGGTGAGAAGCAACCCCAAAAGCGGCGAATCCGGCTACGACGACACCAAAAACCTGACCGGTTTTGTGTTTGAAGTCTGGACCGACAGCCACGGCTTCAACGGCACCCGCCCCAATCGCGGTACCAATATCGATAGAACCGCCGGCGCAAACGGTTTGGTGGATTATTGGGACGAGCATACCCGCTATACCGTCAATGCCACCTCCATCACCAAGGATGTCATCACTTATGCCCCTATAACTACTGGTCCCAACAGCAACAGAGGCAATCTCAATGCCTCTGTTGCCACTACCTCCCTGACAACCGGACTGAACGGCCGCACCCTGGCAGAGGAAAAACAAAACATTGCCAACTGGTACCAATATTCCCGCCGCCGTTCTTTCGTCGCTAAAGGCTCCATCGCCAGGGTCATATCGGAAAAACCCAGCTTTCGCTACGGTTTGAACACGATCAACAGCAGTACGTTTTTTACCGAAGTACCGGATTTAAATGCTAATTTTGCCTCGCATAACGCAACCCTTATTAACGATTTATTCAGCTTCAACTGGCCTGCTTCAGGCACCCCGCTGCGGCGCGGCCTTGAACGGGCCGGTAAATATTTTGACAACGCCGACGACAGGACCGACCCCATCGTGCAGGAATGCCAGCAAAACTTTACCCTGTTACTCACCGACGGCTTCTGGAACGGCAGCAATCCCGCAGCCGCCATAGGTAATGCGGATGCCGACGGCCACAGCCTAACCTTGGCGGACGTGGCCAGATATTATTACACCCGCGATTTAAGCCCCTTGGCCGATAATGTGCCCAACAGCGTTTTCGATACGGTCAATCACCAACACATGGTCACATTTGGCGTAGCTTTCGGCCTGAGCGGCTTATTAACCGACGCCGATGGCGACGGCTGGCCCGGCACCGCGCCGGGCTTGGCGGTAAACGGCAACTGGGGCAATCCGTTCAATAGCGATCCGGAAAAAATCGACGATCTCTGGCACGCCGCTTTCAACGGCCGTGGCGCGTTCGTCTCGGCATCATCGCCGGAAGCGGTTAACTCGGCATTGACCACTGCGCTGGCCAGTATCGGCGACCGCTCTGGAAGTGCCGCCTCGGTTTCTTTCAACACCACCACTTTAACCGGCTCCAGCGCGGTTTTTCTGGCCCAATTCAACAACCTAAACAATAAATGGAGCGGCGACCTGCTGGCTTTTGCCCTCAACACCACAAACGGGGATGTGGCCACAACCCAAAGTTGGTCTGTCAACGGCAATCCCGCGGGGGCCGCGGATATTTTGGACAACCGCGCCAATCCGGTAACGACACGTACCATCCTGACCCACGACGGCGGCGATGGCATTCCTTTTCAATGGGCTAATCTGACAACCGCGCAGAGGAACGATCTGTTAACCGATCCCAACGGAACCCTTGGCACCGATGATGCCAAAGGGCAGGCGCGCCTAAATTATCTGCGTGGCGATAGAAGCAACGAACAAAGCCTAAACGGTACTTATAGCTTTAGGGACCGTAGCAAATTGCTCGGCGATATTGTCAATTCCGATCCTGTTTTCGTGGGCTCGCCGCGTTCCGCATGGCCGGATAGTGCGCCATTTCCAATCACAACCGGAAACAAATATAGCGATTTTGCCGCCAACAATATAAACCGTGCCGAAATGGTCTATCTAGGCGCCAACGATGGCATGCTGCACGGGTTTTCGGCCGCCGACGGCAGCGAAACCCTTGCATACATACCGGGTAATTTATTCAGTTCGGGCGACCCTCTCAACGGCTTGCATTATTTAACCGACCCTGCCTACACGCATCGTTTCTACGTTGACTTGGCTTCGGCCGTTGAAGATGTATATATCAATACCGGTACGGGCACGTATTGGCATACCGTTTTAGTCGGCGGAGAACGCGCCGGCGGCAAAGGCGTATTCGCGCTGGATATCACTAACCCAGCAACGTTTTCCGAAGCCAATGCCAGCCAAATTGCGTTATGGGAATTCACCAACAACAATGATGCCGACTTGGGCTTTTCCTTCAGCAAACCCAGTATCGGCCTGATGCCGAATGGCCGCTGGGCCGCCATTATAGGCAACGGTTATAACAATACCGGGGACGGACAAGCCAAGTTATTTATTTTGTTTCTGGACGGCGGCTTGGATGGCGTCTGGACTCCAGGTACGGACTATATCGAAATAAGCACAGGCATAGGCAGCATCGTCAACAACGACTGTATCGACCCGACCAGCGATTGCAATGGTTTGTCCACTCCGCTTGCCGCCGACATAACCGGCGATCACGTTATCGACAGGATTTATGCGGGCGATTTAAAAGGCAATATGTGGGCGTTCGATGTATCTAACTCATCTGCCGCTAATTGGACTGTGGCTTATTCCGGGCAACCATTGTTCATCGCCGGCAAGCCAATTACCAGTAAACCGGCATTGGTAACCCATCCCTCGCAACCAAATGGCATAGCACCTAACGTACTGGTATTTTTCGGCACTGGACAATATTTGGTCGACACCGACGTGACTAACACCGACGTTCAAGCCTTTTATGGCGTTTGGGATCATGGCACGGCCGCTATCACCTCGGCGCAGTTGGTCGAACAAACGTTTCTATCCAATACGTTCACCAATAACGGCGTCAACGTTTCCAACCGGTTTACCGTATTGACCAACAACACGGTCGACTATGCTACTAAACAGGGTTGGTTTATCCGATTGACGCAAAATACCGGCGAACGAGTGATTGTCGATCCCGATGTCTTCGGAGATTTTCTGTTCTTCAATACCTGGATCCCGGAAAACACGGTTTGCAGCGCGGGCGGCTCCGGGGTGTTAATGTCTATCGATCTTGTAACCGGAGGCAGACCGGAAATTGCCCCATTCGACCTGAATGGCGATAATACAATCGACAGTACCGACCTGTTGCTCTCGGGGAGTTCAACTTACGCCGCAACCGGTCAAATATTTACGCGCGGCTTGCCCGCCTCTTCAAGTTTCTTAACGGATTACCAATACACCCCGGGAACAAGCGGCGGTTCAACTATAGAGAAGCGTAGGGTCAGGCCACCTGCCCCACCGCCAACTCCAACGCCTCCTACACCTTTATCGAACATGAAAAGAAACTCATGGCAAGAAATACGCCATTAAGGGGCGCACTCATGAAAAATATATTACTATCGCTAATGATTTTGGCCCTGGTGTCTTCACCCCTATCGGTAACGGCGACCGATAGGGATTCCAACACCGCGCAGCAGGACAATCGCAAGTCGAGTGCTTCTTACCCTTTGCAACCAAGCGATCGCGAAATTGGGCATGACAATCACGACATTGATAAGGGTCCTAAGGATGAATACCCAGCACCGGACGGTAACATCCCCGAGACACAACCTATAGACAAATCGAGCCTTCCGCCAAGTTAATTTTTTTCATCGACATTATGCAAAAACAAAAAGCTTTTACTCTTATCGAGTTAATGGTTGCCGTGGCAATTATCGGCATCCTGGCTGGTATCGCACTCCCCAGTTATCAAGACAGCGTGCGCAAATCGCGCCGAGCGGACGCGAAAGCAGCATTGCTGGGATTAGCTAACGCCATGGAACGACGTTTTACCGAGCGAAACAGTTATTGCGATGCGGCGGATGCGTCCGGAACCGACACCGGTTGCGGTACAAACCTTGAAGATACCGGCACACCTGCAATTTACACCGTTGCGGCGGAAACCCAAACCTATTACACAATAACGATCAGCGCCGCCACCGCCAGCAGTTATACATTAAGCGCGGCGCCTACCGGTCCGCAAAGCGGCGATGATTGCGGCACATTTACCCTTACGCAGACGGGAGCAAGAGCGGTAGATGGAACAGCTACCAATTGCTGGTAACAAATCCGCCTCGTTTATGAATACCTTCTATCTTCTTTAAATTCTGTAGGTGAAATCTCTAAGAGAGGCCAAACCCATCCAGCAATGCCATCACAAAGCCAAGTATATGGTCATAAACAATTTCCCGGAATTGCTATCGCACCAAATCATACGATTACCCCCTTTGAAAAAAAGGCTGGAGAAGATTTTTTACCCCCATCGCACAAAAAACAGGTTGAATGTAATGAAACCCAACATTTTGATTTTGTTGGGTTACGGCCACTCTAACCTACATTTTGGCTTTTACCTTGCATACATCAAATTTCATCCCTGCCGATCCAATGCTTCGCGACGGGCGGTTGATAGTTGGCATAGCGGTCCAATAATACCTCCGGGTCGGTTTCCACCATCAACATGCGATGATGCTGGGTTCTTACAAACTGCTCGGCCAGAACATGATCCAAAAAGCCGATCAATGCATCGTAATACCCGTCTACATTCAATAGACCGCAGGGTTTTTGATGAAAACCCAATTGCGCCCACGTCCAAATCTCGAACAACTCCTCCAGCGTGCCGATTCCGCCCGGCAGCGCGATAAAGCCGTCGGACAATTCGGCCATCCGCATTTTTCGTTCATGCATGGAGGCAGTAACATGCAGCTCCGTCAACCGCGGATGCGCAACTTCCTTATGCGACAGCGCCTTGGGGATAACGCCGACAACCTCGCCGCCAAGCCGCAACACCTGATCGGCCAGCGTTCCCATGATACCTATGCCGGCCCCGCCGTAAACCAAAACAATATTTCTGCTGACCAGCGACTCGGCAAGCGCGGCCGCCGCATCGGCATAGACTTCGCGCCGGCCGGGGCTGGAGCCGCAGTACACGCATATACTTTTAATAATTGCCATTGTTGTGCCGCCGGTAAGTTGTTAACTGAATAATGATTACAAAATTGTACTTCAGGATGGCATCGCTACCCACCCGCCAAGCGATAAAACTGCATTCGCCGCGAAATGCCGGTCAGGCGCGCGAAAGGGCTAAAAATGCAAAAACCTAACTTTTGCCGAACCTTAAGCCGTCGACATACAATAGCAAGATACCATCCACACTTCGTAACCAAGGAAACCCGCATGAAATTCAATCCCTGTATCGACCAATGCACCAAAGAAGGCAGCCACTGCGAAGGTTGCGGACGTTCGCATGCCGAGATCGCCGGCACCAAACAAATCGTGCAAGCCGCGGTAGCGTTTATTCAGGCGCAAGACTACGAAAATCCGGACGAATTCGTCGCCGCCATCGGTAAAAGCATTTTGAAAAAGCTGCAAAAAGCCAAAGAAGCCGGCCAGGCTTAATCGACAATTCCGTCATCACATTCCCCCAGCCGCGCCTAACCATGAATATCGCCGATTTACAGCACCTCCCCCGCCGCTCGGTACCGGCATTTCCCGGCTGGTGGGCCGCCTTGGGCCCGGGCGTGGTGTGGATGGCGCTGGCGCAGGGTAGCGGGGAGTTGATTTGGTGGCCCTACATGGTGGCCAAATACGGTTTGACCTTTATCTGGCTGTTGGCGCCCGCCTGCCTGCTGCAATACCCGTTGAATCTGGAAATAGGCCGTTACACCTTGCTGACCGGCGAAAGTATTTTTCATGGCTTCATCCGCCTGCACCGCGGCTTCGGCATATTTTTGTGGCTGCTGATGAGCGTTTCTTTTTTGTGGTTCGGCGCGTTCGCCTCGGCCGGCGGCACCGCCATGGCCGAACTCACCCACTGGCCAGCGGGCTGGAGCCAGCGCGGCCAAAGCCTGTTTTGGGGCTATGCGTCGATTGCGGTGTTCGTAAGCGCCATTCTGGCCAGCGGCGTGGTGTATACCTTGATCGAGCGCTTCATGAAACTGGTGGCGCTGGTGACCGTCATCGGCCTGCTATCGGCCTGCATGCAAGCGGAAGTTGTCGCCAGTTTACCCGGTTTTATGCGCGGTCTGCTCGGGCCTACCGAGGCCAGCCCGCGCCCATGGGAGGCGGCGGACGCCAGCAAACTGCTGACCGCCATTACCTTTGCCGGCCTGGGCGGCTTCTGGATTTTGTTTTATTCCTATTGGCTGCGCGACAAGGGCGCCGGCATGGCCGGTCTGGTGGGACGCATCACCGGACTGGGCGGCGCCGAGGAAGCCGTGCTCAGCGACGGCTATCTACCGAGCGACGACAGGCCAAGCGCCGAAAACTGGTCGCTCTGGCGGCGGTTTTTGAGCGCGGACATCATGGTCGGCATTCTGGGTAATTTGTTCACCACCCTAATGACTTGCCTGTTGGCGTATGCGTTATTGTTTCCCAAAGGCTTGCTACCGCAGGAATACGAACTGGCCGTGGTGCAAAGCCAATTTTTTGCGGTGAGTTGGGGCGAAATCGGCCGCCTGCTGTTTTTAGTGATTGCCGCCGCCTTTTTGACCGACACCTGGCTGGCCACCGCCGACGCCGTCAGCCGTATCCAGACCGACATTGTCATGACGCTGTTTCCCGCCAGCCGCCGCCTGCCGGCCAGACGTTGGTATTACATTTTTCTGGCGCTGCTGACCGCGATCACCTCGCTTACCATGCAACTGGATGCGCCGGGGCCCTTGATTTTAACCAGCGCCTTGATCGGCTTCATCGGCACTATTATTTTTCCGCCGGCCCTGTACCGGCTGAATCATAAGCTCCTGCCGCCGCACTTGCCCGAATGGGCCCGTCCCCGCGGCCGGCCCTGGTTGCTGGGCCTCAGTTTCCTGGTCTATGTAACACTGGCTGTTTTATACCTTAAATCCAGCCTGGGCTATTGAAGCACATGGCAATGCGCTCTACCCCTCCCTCTCGCTCGCAATTAATCGAGCTGATCGGACAAAACATTTTAACGGCCGGCTCCCGCCAGGATTTATTGGCCACCATTGCGGACTGTCTGCAATTCACGGCCGTGGCTCAAAACACGCTGATTTTCAGACAAGGCGAGGAAGCCGACGGCTTATATCTGGTCGTGCAAGGCACGGTGCAAATTTTCAGCGAGCACGACAATAACCGGCTGATCATGTCTCATTCCAGTAAAAGCCATTTGTTCGGCGAGTTTCTGTTATGCGGCAACAGCATACGCTCGACCAGCGCCTTGGCCTTGACCGATTGCCGGTTATTATTCTGGCCCATGGAAACCTTCGGCGCCTTGCTGCTGCAACAACCCGAGGATTTCACCCCCATCACCACCCGTTTGGTCAGGCGGCTGGGCTGGAATCAGACCATGCTGGCCTTGCGCCTGTCCAGCCTGTTTATCGGCCTGAACGAACAGATAGTCCGCGATTTGATTAATGCATTAACCATTAAATCCATCCCCGCCAATACCCTATTATTAAAACAGTCCGACCCGGCCGAATATATGTGCATCGTCATCAACGGCCAATTTCAAGTTTGCCGGGAAAACGAAAACCCCCAACCCGAAATGCTCGCCGTGATCGGCCGCGGGGAAACAGTGGGCGAGGTGGGCTTGATCTCGGGCAGTAAACGCGCGGCCAATGTGTTTGCCATTCGCGACTCGACGGTAGCCTACTTGAACCGGAATGCCTTCGAACGCCTGTTAAAACAGCACCCTTTGGAAATCAACCAAACCTTTGTCAGAAGTCTCATCAATCGCCTGGAAAAAAACTCGCAAGTAAAAACCAATACCGCCAATACCTTTGCCTTAATCAATTTATCGCCGCATTTGGACCCATTCGAGTTTTGCCGATGCTTGCTCAAAGGTTTACAAAACCACAGCCTTGCCCGGGTATTGACCAGCACTATCGTCGATCAGGCGTTCATGCGCCCGGACGCCGCCCAGTGCGATTTCAACAACCTGGATAACGCCAGCCTGGTACAGTGGCTTTCCGAACAGGAACTGGCGCACGAACACATCGTCTACTTGGCCGATGCCCGCCTCAACCCCTGGACGCGCCGCTGTCTGCGCCAGGCCGACCATGTCGTGTTCCTGGCCGACGCCGAAGACCGCCCCGATATCGCGGCGCTTGAAGCGCAATTGCTGGCGGAACTCAACGCTAACGCCGTCAAAAAGACCCTGGTACTACAGCACCCCAAGAACGCTCAAACCCCTATCGGCACGTCCCGCTGGTTAAAACCCAGGCAATTGGACTCGCACTACCATGTCAGGCAACAGCTGCAAAGCGACTTCGACCGTTTGGCGCGCTTCATGACCGGCAACGCACTGGGTTTGGTTTTAGGCGGCGGCGCGGCGCGGGGCTTTGCCCATATCGGCGTACTCAAAGCTCTAAAAGAGCGGGGAATCGCGGTGGACATGGTGGGCGGAAACAGCATGGGCGCCGTATTGGCCGCCGAATTCGCATTGCAGTGGGATGAAAATCGCATGCTGGAAAAAACCCGGCAACTTTGCGTGCGGGGCGATCGCATGACATTACCGTTGGTCTCGCTGTTTTCCGGCAAGACCATGACCGACGCCCTGGAAAACCTATTCGGCGACATCTACATAGAAGACTTATGGATGCCTTTTTTTTGCGTATCCTGCAATATCAGCCGCGCCACGCTGATGATCCACCGCCAGGGAACGTTACTGGCCGCCTTGCTCAGCAGCAACGCCCCGCCCGGCCTGTTCCCGCCGCAAGTCAGTAACGGCGACTTGCTGGTCGATGGCGCCTTATTGAACAACCTGCCGGTGGATGTGATGCGGGAGTTGAACCCGGGCGGCCGCATTATTGCGGTGGATGTTAACGAGCGGGAAGACTTGCTCGACAATACGGACAACCTGGGAGGCGTCAGCGGCTGGCAACTATTATGGAGCCGCTTGAACCCTTGGGCGCCGCGCATCAATATGCCGGGCATGGTGCAAATACTGACTCGCGCCAGCATGATAGGCGGGTTGGCCCAACAAAAAAAGATGCGCGCAGGTCTGGCGGACCTGTATCTGCAACCGCCCGTCAAACATTTTCCGCTAACCGGCTACAACCGGGCGCGGGCCATAGCCTACGCCGGCTATCAATATACCCGCGAGCGATTGAAAGGCTGGCAAACTCAACCGGGCAATAACCCGGCCCTTCCGTTACGGCATGCGCAAACCGCGCTTGATAGCCCGACTGAGGACGGGCAAATACCGGCCGCTAAACATGGCGCCATGTAAGCCCGGCACATAGTCGACGCTTAATTGGCCGCCGAATAACTTGATCCAGCCGGAAAATAGCCAATGCTTCAAACACTTCATCCGTCTGGACATGACCAATAATGTCAGCCCGGAATAAGGCCGAATGCTATGCCGGCTCAACCCGGCCAGTTGCTGAATGATGCCCGGGTCGGTCAGCATGGCCCGCAATTTACGGCCGTTGACGGAGATCGCATTGAATCCCCATAGACCGGACAAGCCTTGCAAGGTTTTGAACAGCCAAGCCGATTGCAAAGGCCAGCGCGGATAAACGGAATCGAGCAAAATCAGTTTCCGCGGCGGAAACCCTTGCAACTCGAGTTGGCGGGCCGTTTCAAGCGCGGTCACGCCGCCTATCGAAAAGCCGCCCAAATAAAAAGCTTGCGGCGACTGTTCCCTGATTAAACGCGCATAGTGGCCGGCGATAACCTCTATACCCGCGGGCTCTTTCCCGGCGGCGGGCGGATATAGCACGTGCAGCGTGCAATAGTCCGACAAGGCATCGGCCAAGGCCTGGAAACGCATCTGATCGCCGTAGCCCGACGCCGCCAAATAAAAACTGACGTGCGGATTTTCAGCGGTGAGCGTCGCGCAGCACGGTTGCATGGCTACAGGGTTTTGTTTTAGCCGCTCGGCTTGCGCCGCTACTGTCGGATAAGCCATTAAAAATGCCATGGATTGCCGAAAACCGGTCAATTTTTCGATGGCGGCGATTAAACCGATGGCCGCGATGGAGTCGGTATCCTGTTCGAAAAAATTATCTTCAACCCCCAAAGCCGGATTTTTCAGCGTTTGCCGCCAGATAAGCAACAATTGCGTTTCCAGCTCCGACATGGGTGCGGGTTGCCCGCGCGGGCGATTGATAGGCTGCGGTTTCGGCAAGCGCTCATAGGCGATCTTACCGTTATTTCCGACCGGCATGCTGTCCAGCACGCTGATCGCCCGCGGTTGCATATAATCCGGCAGGCGTCCGCGCAGGAAAGCCGATAGTTCGGCCCGCAGCAGGTCGGGCGCATCCGTCACGGCCGCAACGTATGCCACCAACCGTTTCGATCCATGCCGCTCTTCAACCGCAACCACCGCCGCGGCATCCACGGCGGCATGCCGCAACAACAGATTCTCGATTTCGGCGGGCTCGATACGGTAACCGCTTATTTTGACCTGCCGATCCAGGCGTTCGGCGAAATATAATTGTCCGTCGGTACCGATATAGCCTTGGTCGCCGCTTCTATAGAGGCGCGCGTTTGCCTCCTCCTCGTCGTAAATATCGGCAACGAAAACCCGCCGGCTTAGCGCCTCCTGCCGCAAGTAGCCCAGGCCCACGCCGGCGCCGCCTATGACGATTTCCCCGGGCACGGCCAACGGCAATAATTTCAACCGCCTGTCCACAACCAGAATCCGCGTATTGCTCACCGGCCAGCCGATCGGCAACACCTCGCCGTCATCCATGCCGCAGGGCCAGGCGCTGGCCAAAATCGCGGTTTCCGTGGGGCCGTATACATTCCACAATTTCGCACCGGTGCGGGCTATAAATGCCTTGGCTAGAGCGGGCGGTAAAGTTTCCCCGCCGCAGCAAGCCACTCTTAACGGCACATCGCCGGATTCGGGCAAACCTTGCATGAGCAGACGCAAACTACTGGGTACCAATGCCAGAGCGTTAATCTTTTCGGACAAAACGAAATCGGCGAATTCATCCGCGGTTAACCGTTGCCCGGGCGCCAAAACCAACTGCGCGCCCTGGGTCAACGCCAGAAATATTTCGATTAGGGACGGATCGAAATGGGTCTGAATACTCTGACCAACTCTTTCATGCCGCTGAATGGCGAAGGCCTCTTGCAACCAGTCCAGGCGCAGGGAAAGCGCTTGGTGATGGATTTGGACGCCCTTGGGTTGTCCGCTGCTGCCGGAGGTATAAATCACATACGCCGCTTCGTCCGCCCGCGGCTCGGCCCATGCCGTTCCGCCGGACGAAGCGGCCGCATCAAGCCGGTCGACAAACAAACAATACCGATGCAGCGCGCCTATCCACGCCGCCGTTGAAACGGCCAATACGGCAACCGCCTCGCTGTGGCGCAAAATCGTTTCGATGCGTTCCGGCGGGCTATCGGCATCGATCGGCAGATAAACCGCGCGAATTTTGAAAATGGCCAATAAAGCGACCACCGCTTCGATACAACGCGGCATGCAGACTGCCACCACGGCGCCGTTCGGTATCCGCCGCCGCAGCAATTCCCCGGCCAGTCGATCGCTAAGCCTGTCCAGCAGGCCATAGCTCACGCTTCGGTTTTGCTGACTGACCGCTATTGCATTCGGGGTCTGTTCAACCCAAGCCGAAAACCGGCCGATGACGCTGTTGAAGCCGGCGGCGGGTTTTGCGGAATTGAAGCGTTGGAAGATAAATTGTTTTTCGGCCGCCGGCACCAAGTCGACATCTTGCAAAAGCAGGTCGGGCGCTTCGATAAACTGCCGTAGGAGCCATTGAAAACGCTGGGCTAAAAACGCCAGTTCAATTGGGTTGAAACAGGTTTCGGCAGCCTCGAAAATCACTTCGATGTCGTCCGCCGCATTAAACTCGCACACAGTCACCGCCAACGGGTAAAGCGCAAAACCACTGAATAATTGCCGGGCATGCACATCGGCTTCGCCAAACCGCGCCGAATAATCCTGTTTTTCGAAAGACAGCACCAAATCGAATAAACTCTCGCGTTGATTTTTCAACAGCTGTAGGCGCTGGTGCAAAGCACTCAAAGGATAACGCTGATGCTTGTGGACTTGCCGAACCGCTAAGGATATCCGCCTTATAAATTGCCGCACCGACATCTCCGGATCGATGTCGATCGCCAATGGCGATAAACTGGCGAACATGCCCACCACTTTTTTGAAGCGGGCCCCGCCGCGATTCAAGGCCGGCAAGCCCACGGTAATGCGTTGCTGCTGGTGGGCGCGGGCAAAATACACGCTCAGCGCGCTCAGCAATACATGATAGATGCTGGATTGCCGTTCGCCGGCCCAGCCTTGCAGGCTGTCGTAAAATGTCCGGTTCAGGCTAAACCGGTGCACATGGGCCCGGGCCGCTTGCAAGCGGCCGTTGCCGGGATATTTCCGCCGTATCAAGGGTTCCGGCAGCTCCGGCAGGGCATGCCGCCAAAATGCGGCATCGTTAAGGAATGACTTGGAATTCAAATAGCGGGCTTCTTGAGCCACATAATCCAGATAACCGCTTGTTTCCGGCAGCGGCGGCGGCATTCCGCATAGCAGAGCGTTATATAATTCGGCCAGCCTATCGATGACAATTTTAGTCGACCAGCCATCGGCGATCAGATGATGGTATTTTGTCAATAAGGCATATTGCCGGTTACTGATTTTAAGCAGGGCAAATTGCCAATAAATACTTGCGTCCCCGATGGGAAAAGCTTGCTTAAACCGCTCTTGCAACCACGCCTCGGCCAAGCTTTCCGGGTTGGCTTCATTCGAGAAATCGATAAACGGCAGTTCAACCGGCAGATGCGGGCGCACGCTCTGCATTATGCGTCCGCCGCTTGGGCTTATTGCCAGTCTGAATGCGGCATTTTGGGCAACCAATAGCTCCAAGGCCCGTTTCAGCAAGGCAACATTCAGCTCGCCATAAATAGCCAAGCGGCCGCCGATGTTATATACCGGACTGCTTGAGCGGGCGATTTGGTCGTACCAGATAGCCAATTGATTGTCAGCCAAGACTGACAAAATAGCGTCATCAACGCAGTCCGAGGAAGATAAAGTCATAACGGCTCATTAAAATAAATCAGTGTTTTAGGACTATTTTAAGCCGTTATGCCGTTGCCACGCCGTTTAATTATCTTGTAAGCGTTAGGAACTGGTCAGTCATAATTTCCCGAAGCCGAAACTTATCGCTCGGAGCGTATGAGCCATTATTTTTGGCGAGATCCTTAGCGGTGTTTTAATTGCGCTTGTTCCAACAACTGATCGATGAAGTAACGGCAATAGGAGGGTAAATACAATTGCTTTAAATAGGCGATTTTAGTCACCGATGCCGGAATCAACCGGCTTAAATCCAACGCCACCAAATCGCTGTCCTTATTGGGTTCGTAAGATGTTTCCGCAATAATGCCTACCCCCAAACCGAGCCTGACATAGGTTTTGATAACATCCGAATCCGCCGCCGCCAAAATAATATCCGGCTGCAACTCGGCATCGTTAAAGGCTTTTTCAATGGCCGACCGCCCGGTAAAGCCGGGGCTGTAAGTCAAAATGGGTTCCGCGGCCAGGCGCTGCAAGGTCAATTCGCCGCTAGTCAACGGATGATTTTTAGGGACAACGGCAACGTGGTGCCATTGATAACATGGCCTGAGAATCAACCTGTCGTCGTCGGCCAGTTTTTCGGTGCAAATGGCTATGTCCGCCTGATGCCGGTGCAGCAAATCGATCAGATTATCCGGCGACGACTGCACCATATAAATTTTGATACCCGGATAGTGTTGGCGGAATTTTTTCACCGGCACCGGTAATAAATACTTGGCCTGGGTATGCGTGGTGGCGATATGCAGGGTAGCGTTCCGGTTGGCGCGAAAATCGTCGGCCATGCTTTGGATGTTCTTCTTGGCCTGATGAATCTGCTCCACTTCACACATGATGCGCTCTCCCAACGGCGTCAACCCCAGTAACCGTTTGCCATGGCGTTCGAACAACGGCGATCCCAACTCCGTTTCCAATAATTGCAATTGCCGGCTGACCGCCGATTGCACCACATGCATTTTTTCCGCCGCCTTGCTGAGGTTAAAATCCGTCTCTTGCAAAATGCGCAATAATTCCAGCTGATTAAGATTCATCGCCCGTACCAATCTCCCGGTAATGCTGTAATTCCGTTAACAAAAGGTCCAAACTGTCCGCTAATTTCAAGGACAGTTCCAGACCCTGCGGTTCTTGCGCCTTGGCGGCCTTTTCCGCCGCTTGCGCCAACTCCATTAAGGCGGCCGCCTGAAACACGCCGGCGAAACCTTTTAAAGCATGCGCTACAAACTTAACGCCGGCAAAATCCTCGTCATGGGAGGCTTGCCGTAATTTTTGCGCGTTAGCCTGTTGGGAACCATCCAGCGCACTATCGATGAGCCGTAGAATAAAATCCTGCCGCCCGTCGAAACGCTGCCGGACCGCCGCCCAGTCGATCACCCCGGTTTGGGCGGTTTCCGGTTGCGGACTTTCCGGCCCGGCTTGTTCGATAACCGGCGGGTCGGGGGCTAATTCAAGGATCTTGCGGGTTGCCTGATAACCGTCCATGATCAGCATTTGTATATCCATCAATACCGCATCGACTTGCGTATAACCTATTTCTTCCAGCCTTTCCAAGGCTTGCCGGCCGTTTTCGGCGAAAATCGCCTCAGCGCCTTCGTAAACCAACAAATCCTCCAGAACCAACCGGTTCAGCTCTACATCGTCCGCCGCCAATATTCTCAGGCCCGAAAGGCGGGGACCGTTTTTCACCCTTGCCACCGGCTCTTTTTGCAAACCGGATAACAGCAAGTATTTTAAAAATGCGAAAGCGGTTATGCCGAAAGCACTGCCAGGGCCTCGCCAATTACGCGGGATAGGCCTTGTATCGATCGGCCAGCGCTAACGCGTCCGCCACGGGTTGGCAGGTAATAAAACCTTGATGCGTATTTAACGCTTTAGCGAAACCGGGGTCTTGAGACAGCGCCGCCAGCCCCTGGTCGGCCAATTTCAACACATAAGGCAAGGTTGCGTCGGTTAGCGCCATGGTGGCGGTACGGGGATAGGCGCCGGGCATATTGCTGACGCAATAATGTATGACCCCGTATTGTTCGTAAACCGGGGCAAGATGGGTAGTGGCATGCGCGGTTTCGATACAACCGCCCTGGTCGATGCTGACATCCACAACGACCGAGCCAGGCTGCATGGTTTGCACCATTTTTTCGGTGACCACATGCGCCGCCCGCGCGCCGTGTATCAGTACCGCGCCCACCACCAAATCGGCATTTTTCACATGTTCGGCAATAGTCGCCGGGTCGGAAATAATGAAGCCGATGTCCGGGGATATCTCGCGTTGCAAGCGGGCCGCGTTTTCCGGAAATAAGCCCGCCACCGTTACATTGGCGCCCAAACCGACCGCCGTGCGCGCCGCATGACTGCCGACCACGCCGTCGCCGACGATCAGGACATTGCCGTGGCGCTTACCCAACACCGAACCCAGCATCACGCCTTTGCCGCCGTTACAGCGCGCCAGATAATGACAGCCCATCTGCACCGCCATATTGCCGGCGACCGCGCTCATGGGCGCCAGCAAAGGCAAGCGGCCTTGCCGGTCTTCCAGCGTTTCGTAGGCCACCGCGGTGGTTTTACCGCTCAATAACGCTTCGGTGAGCGCTTTGGGCACACCCGCCAAGTGAAAGTAAGTAAACACAATTTGCTGTTTCAGGTACCCGTACTCGGCCTCGACGGGCTCCTTGACCTTGATGACCAACTCCCTGTCCCATGCCTGCTCGACGCCGACGATGTCCGCGCCGGCGCGTCGATAATCCGAATCGCTAAATCCGGAGCCCAACCCCGCCGACGTCTCGACCGAGACCCGATGGCCGCGGGCAACCAACGCCGCGACGCCCTCCGGCGTTAACCCCACCCGGTATTCCTCGCTTTTGATCTCTTTTATCAGACCTATTTTCATGAATTGACACTCCTAATGAGTCAGTAAGCGGCACAAGCCGTTTCCGCAGTATTGCCAAGCCACTTTGGGCTGTCAATTGCCGTATGGCGAAACAGTTTGATTCATCCTGGTTTATAAGTTGGGCCGGTTGCGTGTATGATCCGGCTCTAACGGCAATATCGCACGGGCACCCTCCACTTTGCCGCCGAATTCCGTATTTTTCTCAAGTTAGCACTATGACCATTATCACCTGGAATGACCAACTCAATGTTGGAATAACGAACGTAGATAAACAACATCAAAAGTTGGTCGACATCCTGAATCAGCTGGATGAAGCCGTGGCCTTGGGTTACAAACACAAAAAAATCCTGCAGCTGGTCGACGAGTTGATCGATTACACGCAATACCACTTTCAGGAAGAAGAACAGCTGATGCAACAAGGCGGCTACGATGCGGCCCAATACCATAGACATAAACTCGAACACGACGAATTCATCGAAAAGGTCACTCAAGAGCGGACGATGGCCATCGACAATCCGGATACGGTTTCGAGCGTGTTGTTGGAGTTTCTGGTCGCCTGGCTGATGGACCATATCTTGTATTCGGACAAACAGATGGCGCTGGCCATCAATCAAGCCCCGAAAGTAAAAGATGACGAACTGCGCAAACAGCAAGCCGACATCATGCACAGCAACCTTTATTTAGCCTTGCGGGAAAGCGAAAACCGTTTCAAGGAACTGGCCGACCAGTTGCCGGCCCTGATCTGGATCACCAACACCCAACATATTCCCATTTTTTGCAACCGGTTCTGGGTGGAGATTTTCGGCCTGCCCAAGCAAAAAATCACCATGGACAACTGGCATAGCGCCATCGACCCCGACGATATCCAGCTGGTTAAACAAGCATACCAAAAAGCCAGCACGGAACTTTGCGAACAACAAATCGAATACCGCCTGAACCGGGGCGAGAAAGGCACCTTCTGGATGCTGGAAAAAATCGTCCCGCGCATCCGGGCAAACGGGCATGTGGCCGGGTTGATGGGCTTCGGCATGGACATCAGCCTGCAGAAACAGGCGGAAGCCCATCTTGAAATCCTGGTCGACCAACGCACCCAACAATTGCGGGAAGCCAACCTGCACCTTGAAGACGAGAAAAATCAACAAGTTGAATTGAACCAGCAATTAAAAGAAGTACAAAGCCATCTTGTGCAATCCGAAAAAATGGCTTCCTTGGGCCAGTTGGCCGCCGGGGTGGCGCACGAAATCAACAATCCTCTCGGTTACATCTATTCCAATCTGAATACCTTAAAACAATACATTCAGGATTTGCTAAACATTGTAGAATCGGGCCAACGCTTGGCGGAGCATCTGCCGGCCGATGACCCGGCCGTCGTGGAGTTTCTACGGCTGCAACAATCGGCCGATCTGGATTTCATGAAGGACGATATTCCCGATCTGGTCCAGGAAGCCTTGGAAGGCGCGACCCGGGCCAAAAAAATCGTCCAGGATTTGCGCGATTTTTCCCGAATCGATAAACAGGAGAAAAGCCCGTTCGATCTGGAAGCCGGCATCGACGCCACGTTGAATATCGTTAACAACGAAATCAAATACAAAGCGGAAGTCGTCAAAGACTATGCCGGCGTTAAACCGTTTGTCTGCGTCGGCAGCCAAATCAACCAGGTCATTTTAAATCTACTGGTCAATGCCGCCCAAGCCATAGAGGATTTCGGCAAAATTTACATCCGCACCGGTTACGAACCGCACTGGGTTTGGTTTGAGGTGGAAGACACAGGCAAAGGCATACCGGTAGCCATTCAGTCCAAGATATTCGACCCCTTTTTTACCACCAAACCGATTGGCAAGGGTACCGGACTGGGTTTGTCGCTATCGTATAAAATCATTCAGGACCATCAAGGCAAGGTTGATTTGCAATCCGCCGAGGGTAAAGGGACTAAATTCAGAGTCTCCTTACCCATCCCATAAATTAGCACAGGGACCCGACCGCCATGAGCGCAACCATTCAGATACAGCCGCCTACCCTGCTGTTTGTAGACGACGAACCCAACATACTCAAATCCCTGAAACGGCTGTTTCGGGGCGCGGAATACACTATTTTGTTGGCGGAAAACGGCGAGGAAGGCTTAAGGATCCTGACCGAAACGCCGGTCGATTTGATCATATCCGACATGCGCATGCCGCAAATGGACGGCGCGGAATTTTTATCCCGGGCCGCCGAACACTGGCCCGAGACTATCCGGATTTTATTGACCGGTTATGCGGACATGGAATCCACCATCAACGCGGTCAATAAAGGCAAAATTTACAGTTATTGCAGCAAGCCGTGGGAAGACAACGAGCTGAAAATCCTGGTCAATAACGCCCTGGAACAAAAACGCCTGCTGGACGAACGCCGGCAGCTGTTTGCGATTATCGAACAGCAAAATCAGGAACTGAAAACCTTAAACGACCAACTGGAAAGCAAGGTCCAGCTGCGTACCGAGCAGGTCAGACTCTCGCTGCAAAAAATCGATAACGCCCATAATGCGTTAAAGAAACAATTCAACAACACCATTAAAACCTTTGCCCGCATCATTGAAATGCGCCCCGGCATCAAAAGCGGCCATTCCAAATACATAGCCGAAAACGCCAAAGAGTTGGCCCAACGCCTGAATATGGCCGACGACGACGTCAAGGATATTCTGTATGCCGGCCTGCTGCTGCAAATCGGCAAAATCAGCTTGCCGGACGATTTACTCAGACAACCGTTGACCGACATGACGCTGGCCGGCAGGAAGCGTTTCCTGCATCACGGCCAGGAAGGCAGCAATTTATTGAGCGGCATCGACCAGCTCAAAAATGCGGCCGAGCTGATCCTTTACCAGCACGAAAATTTCGACGGTTCCGGCGAACCGCATGGCTTATCGGGCAGCCAGATCCCCTTGGGATCAAGAATTTTAGCCGTGGTGCGCGACTATATCAGCAGCCTGGACGGCTTTATCACCGGCGCATCGTTAAGTACCGACAACGCTAAAAAGCGCTTACTGCTGAAAAAAGGCAGCCTATACGATCCCGCCGTCGTCGATCTGTTTCTGGCCTTGCTGTCGGAATCGCAAAGCGAGGACGAGCGCCCGGTGATCGACATTTCCTGGACCCAATTACAACCGGGCATGGAAGCGGTTGAAATCATCCACAACGGCATGCTGTATTTAAAGGACCAGATCTTAAGCCACAGCCAAATCGAGAAAATCCTGGAAATGCGCAGGCATAGTAAAGACCTGGTTTTGCGGGTGCGGGTTTAAACCTTGGCCGGCTTATTCAACCCCGTAACGCTTGAACAGGTAACGAATTCCTTCCAAGCCTTCCTCTATGGACCAGGCAACCGATTGCGTCAATAAATCCAGCAGGATGATGCCATTGACGGCCGCATCCTCGCTAATCGCCGCTTTCAAACGGCGCGCCAGGGCCCGATTGATGATTTGCAATTCCTTATATATCTCCGTGAGCTGCTCCAGTTCCAGGGTGTAGGGTTTGCCGTCCCGGTATAAAAAATACTGCGCCAACAAAAACATGGACGTGGTGCGGTAGATGGTTTCCTCATCGCTGGCAAGCGGCAAATGAAACCGCGCCATCGGTTTAAAATACTCGGTATGCGGGCAGGCGCTGGTAGCAATGATCAGACCCAATATCGAGCTGATCACGCGCTGCGCGGTAGTCTCTCCGCTAATGGTGCGCTCCGGCGTCGCAACCTCCAGACTCACGGTTTGATAGGACTTCATCGAGCCGCACAATTCGATCAGCGGCACCAAATTAGCCGCCACCGGGCAAAGCGGCACCTCGCTTTTCGACAGCGGGCAATTGCTACACTGCTGATAATCCAGTGCAGCCCAAGCGGGAGCCGGCGTTTGGACTATCGGAATAAAGCTGTTGCTGGCTTTATCGATATGTATCGGAAATTCCAGGCGGTTACCGTCAACAAACGATAATTTGTATAAAAACACCCAGCTTGATTGGTCGGAATGTTCCATGGCCATCATTTTAATTTATGCTATAAGTTATAGAAAAATAAACTCGTCACTACCATGAACAATGAACCCGCCCACGTTTTGCTCGTCGATGACGAACCCAATATACTCAAGGCGCTCGGCCGTGTATTGAAAAATTATACCGTCACCGCCGCCAACAGCGGCTCCGAAGGTCTGGCGCATGCCCTGGGCACCCAATTCGATATTGTCATTTCCGATTACCGCATGCCTGAAATGGACGGCATCGCATTTCTGGAAAAATTCATGGCGATTCAACCGGACGCCATTCGGATCATCGTCACCGGTTATGCCGACCTTGAAGCCGCTCAAAATGCCATCAACACGCTGGGGGTGTTCCGCTTTATCAACAAACCCTGGAATAACCTGGAAATTATCAATGCCGTGGAAAAAGGCCTTGAATTAAAACGGATATTACAGGAAAACAAGACGCTTGCCGACCAAGTCAGGCAACAACAAGCCAAGTTGAACGAACAGGATGCGATGTTAAAAGCCCTGGAAGCGGAAGAGCCCGGTATCACCAAGGTCAATTGGGCGCCGGACGGCTCCATCATTCTGGATGAATCGGAACTGGATGACGATTTTAAGCTTTAACAGCCGATTTTCCGCTTCGCTTTAAAATACGCCCCTATCTAAAAGCCTACTTATAAAACTATTCCGCCCGATGCCTGAAGAAAGCACGACCGAAGACCAAAAACTGGATATAGCGCAAATCATCGCCTGGTTGGAGGCCGACGGCATGTTATCCGCGGCGGATCTTAAAAAATGCCGCCAATACGCGCAGGCCGGCATCAACAAACATAAACATCCGCTTAAAATCCTGGCCGAGTGCGAATTGGCCGATCGTTCGGCCTTGGGCAAACTGCTGACCCAGGAAGACCTGACGCAATGGCTGGCTAAAAAACTCAAGACGCCCTATTACTACTTCGACCCGTTACGTATCGACGTATCCAAGGTTACGACCATATTCAGCAAAGCCTATGCGGGCAATTACAACATTTTGCCGATCAAAATCACCGACGACGAAGTGGTCGTCGCCACGGCCGAACCGTTTGTGCAATCCTGGCAACAGGATTTAGCCAAAATGCATAACGGAAAAATCCGCTGCGTGTTTGCCAATCCGGATGAAATCAAACGCTACGTGGATGAGTTTTATAATTTTTCCCGTTCGTTAAAAGGCGCCAGCCATCAAACCGGCCAACCGGACGGCAGCTCGGTACAAAATTTCGAACAGCTGATCGAACTCAGCAAAAATGCCGATCTGGACGCCAACAATCAGCACGTGGTGAATCTGGTCAACTGGCTGCTGCAATACGCCTTCGACCAGCGCGCCAGCGACATCCACATCGAGCCGCGCCGCCTGCAAAGCAATGTCCGCTTCCGTATCGACGGCGTACTGCATCAGGTATACCAGTTGCCTAAAAACATTATGAATGCCGTCCTGAGCCGGCTAAAGATTTTGGGCCGCATGAATATCGCCGAAAAACGCCTGCCGCAAGACGGCCGCATCAAGACTCAAAGCTCGGCCGGCAAGGAAATCGAACTGCGCATGTCCACCATGCCGACCGCCTTCGGCGAAAAACTGGTGATGCGGATTTTCGATCCGGACGTGCTGTTGCGCGATTACGAGCAACTGGGATTCAACAAGCAGGAGTTGCAAATCTGGAACCACATGACCAGCCAGAGCCACGGCATCATCCTGGTGACCGGTCCCACCGGTTCCGGCAAAACCACCACGCTGTACTCCACCTTGAAACGGCTGGCCACGCCGGAAATCAACCTGTGTACCGTCGAAGACCCCATCGAGCAAATCGAACCCGCATTCAATCAAATGCAGGTGCAAGCCAATATCGGCCTGGACTTTGCCAGCGGCATCCGCACGTTGATGCGGCAAGACCCGGACATCATCATGGTGGGCGAGATCCGCGACATGGAAACCGCCGAAATGGCCGTCCAGGCGTCGTTAACCGGCCATCTGGTGTTCTCCACCCTGCATACCAACAATGCACCGGCGGCGGTGACCCGTTTGCTCAATATCGGCGTGCCGTCGTATTTGATCCAGCAAACCGTGCTGGGCATCATGGCGCAACGCTTGATCCGGGTGCTGTGCCATTGTAAAACCGCCGTTGTGCCGGACCCGCAGCAGTGGCAAGCCTTGACGGCCCCGTTTAAAGTGGCCGCCCCCAAGAAAATTTATCGGGCCGTCGGCTGCAAGGAATGCCGCAACACCGGGTTTGCCGGCCGTATCGGTATTTATGAAATTTTCGAAAACAGCGCCACTTTGCAAAAAATCATCGTAGAGGGTTGCGATGTCAACCAATTGCAAAGACAGGCCATCAAGGAAGGCATGCGGCCGCTACGCTTGAGCGGCGCCGAAAAAGTCGCCGCCGGCATCACCACTATCGAGGAAGTCATGCGCGTTGCCCCCGAGCGGATAGATTTATAATCCCGTCAATAACGCAATTCTCGGCCTCCCCCCAAAACCCAGCATGCTGCCATGACGGTTCCCCGGGAGAGGCCGAGCCTTACGAACGTTACTTGGGCACCGGCGGCACTAGCCCGGCGCCTTGCCGAATGCCGCGCGCATAATCGCCGCATCGCGTTGATCGACCCGGCCGTCGCCGTTGAAGTCGGCATCCGCGTTGGTCGAACCAAAAGCCGAGCGGAACAGGCCGGTATCGGCTTGGTTGACGATGCCGTCGTTGTTCAGATCGGCGTCGCAAGCGTTACCGAAGCCGTCGCCGTTGCTATCGCGCTGGTTGGCATTGGCCACCTGACTGCAATTGTCTTCGTCGTCGTTGACGCCGTCGCCGTCGCTGTCCTGAACCACAAATAAGACCACGCCGCCGGAATTGGTTTTCAGCTTGAACTGGCCTTGGGTCAAAGCAGGCAGTTGCACGCCGGCGAATTGGCCGTTGACGCCTTGGCCCGCCTTGACGATTTCGAAGCTGTCGCCCGGTTGCGGCAGATAACCCGGCGCCAGTTCGACCTGTAAATCGCCGCTCAAGGTTACCCTGCCGCCGGCGCAGACGCGGTTGAACTTGCCGGTTTCCTTGCCGGCCAGCACCACCCTGTGGGCTGCGTTCAGCTGATGAAAATCGACGTCGCCGGCATAATTGCACAGCGCCCGGGCCGCCGCTTGCCAATCCAGCACGATATTCCACTCGTGCTGTTTTTCCGGCGGCAATGTCGGCGAGGTGTCGTTATCCACCGATTCCAGCACCCGTTCCGGCGGCGTGACGGAGGCGTCGCGGCCGAAGATAAAATCCTGCTCCTCGACGATGGCTTTGTAGGCTTTATTCAGCAGCAAGGCGCGTTCGGGCGACGGCGCCGCCAACGCGTAAAAGTCGCCGGCGCTGGCCAGCGCCACGGTATTGAGGCTGCCGTCGGCATGGTAAAAGCGCGATTCCAGCTCCGGATTGCTGCGGAATTCGGTGCCGCCGCCGACCCGTTGCAAATACGTCGCAACCTCACCCAGGGTTTCGCCGAGATTCGGCGCGTCCGGCATGCCGCGCAGATTGATATAACCCCAGCCGGCGGCGCCGTCCACTTTGCGGGGGAAACTGAAGGTCTTGTCTATCGTCGAGCCGATCGTGGAATGGCAACCCATGCAGAACGCGTTTTCCTCGAAGGTATTCCAGCGCAGTTTGCCTTCCTTGTTTTCCAGAAAACCGGTGATGTTCCAGCCGAAATTGGTGCTCAAGCCCTCATGGCCGAAATTCTTGTAACTGGGCAAGGACCCCTGCTCTTTTTCCAGGTTTTCCTCTTCGTAATAATGATTGAGCTGAAAATGGCGGCTCTGGATGCGGCGCTTCATATAGCGCACTTCCTTCATGTGGCGGGCGTTATAAATCGAACCGTCAGGCTTGACGCCGACATAACGCACCGTATGCAAAAACTCGGTATTCAGCGGGTAGACATGCGGGATCAAATCGGTTTGACCGGCGGCGCCGACATAATGCGGACGATTGGCGGAGACTTCGTTGACAACGGTCAGTTGGCCGTCATCGTTCAAATCTTCCCCGACAGCCTGCTCGTCGATCGGCCAGGAACCGATTTTGGCATAGCCTTTGATATTGGCTTCCAAAATCGCCAGATTGGCTTTATAGACATCGCGCGACACGCTGCCGTCGGCTTTTTTATAAAATTCCGCCGGCAGGCGGATCATCACATCGTCGGTGGAACCCTGGGTCGGCCAGAAGGTGCTGGGCAACGGTTTGTAGCTGAAAGCCACCCACCAGCTCCCATCCCTGGCGAATCCTTCCTCGTCGAACGCGGCCGCGCCGTCGGCCAGATTGGCCAGATCGGGTTTCCAGCCGGTAAACCCGGCGGCGGTCAGGCGCGCCGCCAGGTCGGAATAATTGTCTTGATCGATGTAATCCAGAATCTCGGCATCGCTGACCTGGCCGACGCGCGCGCTGCGGTCCTCGAACAGGTTGCTCCAGTGATTGGTCAGACCGGCGTCGCTAAAACTGTACGCTTCCTGCAGGTCGTGGTCGTTCATGGTGTTTTCGCGGCCGGGTACGGCATTTTGATGGCAGGCATAGCAGGGATTATGCTCGCCGCCGGTATCGGTATAACACTGCGGCGGAATCGGCGCTTCGCGGTTGTACATGGTCTCGGTATCCTGGGCCGCGGGCAGCCACGGCAATACCACGTCGGGGTCGGTTTTTAAACGATTCAGGATTTGTTGGTACAGCGGCAACTCTTCGGCGAAAGCCGGCACCAAAATCCATACATCCGCCATTAACAAGCCGGCGATGACCGCCAGCGTTCCGAGATTTTTATTAAGCCCGTTCATCACGACACCTTCGAACATAATTTGAATATCAACAACAAAAAAGCAGTTCCACGGCATTGCACCGTGGAACCGCCGGTTTGGCTAGGCCTAATCGCGTGCGATTAAGCGCGTTGGCGGCGTACCGCGCCCAGGCCACCCAACAGCACGCTACCGAACAACCAAGCCGCGCCGGGCACCGGAACCGCAGTGACGTTCAGGCTGGAAGGCACGAACTGCAGGCTGATAACGTCGTTGTTGTAGTCGGTCCAGATGTTGTCGAAACCGCTGGTGAATTGACCCAAGGAGGCCTGCAAGGCTGAAGTGCCGGCCGCCAGACCTTTGAAGGTCAACACCGCGATGTCGAATGAAGCATTTGGCGCGCCGTCGAAGAAGCTGGCAACGCTCAGGTTGCTCAGGGTACCGGCATTGTTATCGACCACGGTGTTGACGCCGACATCGGCCAAGCCCAAGTCGCCAGGGAAGACGCTGGTGTCGTAGCTTTGCAACGACAACAGGCTGGCATCCCAGGAAACGCTCAAGCCGCCGCCGTAAGTACCGTTGCTGAAGTCGCTGCCCACCAGTTTGATTTGGATGGTGTCGCCTGCGGCAACGGAAGCGTTATCGGGGGTAAAGGAGATGATTGCGGCTTGCGACGCTGACGAAGAAGCCATCAAGCCGGCAAATGCCAACGCAGACAACAATTTTGCTACAAATTTCATTTAAAAGTCCTCGTGTTTAAATCGTTAATAATCGACTTGAATCCAGCCTTACTGAGCAGTGCCGGAAGGGCCGGGCTCGGCGCCGAACAGACTACGGAAAATGCCGTTATCCACTTGGTTAACGATACCGTCGCCGTTGAAATCGGCATCGGCATTGGTCGAACCGAACGCGCCGCGGAAAATGCCGGCGTCGGCCTGGTTGACGATACCGTCGTTGTTCAAGTCGGCGTCGCAGATATTGCCGTAACCGTCGTTGTTGGTATCGCGTTGATTAGCGTTGGCAACCGCGCTGCAGTTGTCCTGGCTGTCGGCAAGATTGTCGCCGTCGGTGTCGGCTTGAATCGACCATAAGGCATCGTTATTGGAAGACGGATGTTGAACCATAGTCAGGAAGCCGCCGCGCGGATCGGCCATGAAACCGGTCGGTTCGGAACCGAAGGGCCCCAAGCTGGCGAACATGTCCATTTTCTCGGCCACGCCGTCTTTGTCGGCGTCGGTCGCCATCCAGATGTCGCCCGGATTTTGGTCTTCGATAATGTAGACCTTGCCGTCTGCATCGACGTAGAGGTTATCAGGCGACCCCAATCCGTAAGTAGACTGGTTGCCGGCAGGCACGATCGCGCCGTTGGAGTTCGGCGTTACACCGCCCTTGGCGAACAAACGCACGTAAGCATCGCTGTTGTCGCTGTCGCCGTTGGGGTTCAACTCGATCGAATAGACAGCTGCTTCACTGGTGGTGGCGACATACAGCACTTCATGATCGTTGCCCAATTTGCCGAAATGCAAATCTTCCGGACGGCCATAAGGCGCGCCGGCCACTTCGTCCGCCGCCGCGCGGCCGCCGCGGTTGGTAAAGCTGAACGGGTCGGCATTGGTGGTTTTATTGCCGTCGGTGTCGGTAATGGCAACCCAGGTTGCTTCGCCGGTGCGCGGTTGACCGGCATTAGCCGCGTTATTCCAGGTTGCTGATGGATTACCGGCATAAGCGGTCACTTTCAAGACGAACGTTTGGCCAACGCTCAGATCGCCGGCGACTTTAGGCACGAATTTGTAGATGGAACCGGAGTTGTCTTCGTCGATGAAATACAGATTGCCGGCGGCATCGAATTTCAAGCCTTCATGCGACACGGATGGAATGCTGCTCAACCAGCGCCAGTTGGCATCCGCCACGCCGGTTGCAGCTTCCGGATTCAGCATTTCGAACAAGCGGCCGTTGCCCGCCCACTCTTCACCGGTCAACAAGGTGTTCCAAGGCGTCAGCACGGCAGGATCCAAAGCGCCGAAATCGTCGCTAGCCGCGCTCCAGGACGCTGGATTGGATTGAAAGATACCGGTATTGTTGCCTTGCAGCAAAATCGCGGCGGTACCGTTATCGCGGTTGTAGCGAGTAACACCGGCACCCTGTTGTACTTCGTGAGGAATGTAGATAAATTCGTGGTTGGCGCCGCCGATGTCCAGCATGTCCCACGCTCTAAAAGTGCTGGGGTAACTGCCGCCGAACAAGGCGTTCATGGCATTCACATCGGTTAATTCGGTTTGCATCCAGCCGGCCGGCAATTTAAACGGTTTAGTATTTTCGTTGGTGTTACCGGATGTGGCGGAAGCCGTCAACGGGGTAAACGGATCGATGGCGTAAGCATTTGCGCACACCATGCCAATCACGGCGGCTAGTAAGGTTTTGTTCATTAATCCCTCCTGAAGGATCGCATAAATGAGTCGGGTTACGGTCTTTAGCCCAGCACCGATTCTCGGAACCGGCGTCGATAATGCTATCCGGCTCACATAAACAAAACGTTACCGCAGTGTTAAATTTGTATGAAATGTCCTACAAGCTCTTTCGGTTAACGGAACAGTTCATTCGGAACATCAATGCCAGTCTTTCGTTCGCGGCATTGACACTATTACTTGTCTATTTCGGGTTTGAAACAGAGGTATACCCACCGCACCTCAAATTTCGGCAGTCATCCCTGACCGATGATCTGGAAGCGATCGGTCAATAGTGAGCGCAGGGAGTCGTGGTATTGATCCAAGCCGGTGAAAAATTGGTCGCAGGCGGCTTTAAATTCAGGAAACGTTTCGTAGTAGTGCCCGTACAGCACGGTTTTCTCGAAGAACTTCCAAAATCGCTCGATCAAGTTGAGATTGGGCGCATAAGGTGGCAGAAAAACCAGTTCGATTTTGGCGTGTTCCAGATAGTCCGGCATGAGCTGAGACCGGTAATAACGGGCATTGTCGCAAATGATTTGAATCCGGCCAGCTTCGGGGTTTTGGGCCTCGATTTGTTGAAACAACTTGATCGTCGATTGGGCATTGATGGTGTCGTCGTAGCGGACGATGGCACTGAGATCATTGCAGTCGATGACGCCATTGATATTGAGCCGTTGCCGGCCCGTGTTGCTGCGAATCTCGTGCGCTTGACCGCGCTTGATCCAGCCGTAGGCGGCGATCGGATTGTGGTGCTGATGGGTGGCATCCATGAAGTAGAGCCCGTCTTCCGCCTGCTGGGCGGCCTTGAGTTGGCTGTACATTTCAATGAAGGCGCGCTGCTTCTCGGCGTCGGCTTTGCCGGGTGTGATGGTTGCGCACACTTTCCCGGTCTAACATCAGCGCCTGGGCCATTTGGCTGACTTGCCAGCCACTACCGAGCAAGTACACAGCGAGCCGATTCGCGTAGCGCTTGTCGCTGGTATGGCGATGCTCATATTCCAGCTCGTCGAGTTCCGCTTGGCTTAGATAGTAACGATTTGACATGATCAAATTATATATAAATCAATCGCTTAACTAATACTTCTAAACCAAAATTTGATTTGCGAGGGGTATACTTATAAATACCATAATTTTTAATGTGATTTTAACTTGACTCCGCGCACCGTCATGCCCAACAATTAGAATACACTAAAAATCTGTTGGAGAATGCTATGGATCGGTCGCTTCAAATCTCTCGTTCCTTCTGGCTTTTCTGCTTATTTTTTACCGTCGGTCTTACTTATGCCGATGAAAAATCCCAAAAGACTTCCATTCCGCATCTATCATCGTTATCCCCCTCCAGCGGTTTACAAGGGCAGAAAATCACGCTCACCGGCACCCATTTCGCCCCCCGGAAAGGCAAAGTTTATTTCGGCAAAACCGAACTGACTGAGAAAAAAATCGCCTCTTGGAGCGACACTCGGATAGTCACTACCGCCCCCAAGGGCAGTGGAGAAGCGGTCGTGCAGCTGATGACCAGCAAAGAAAAACGCAGCAACCAACTAACCTTCAAATACGTGCAAACAACGCCCGGAGACTCAGGATCGGGATCCGGTACGACTTTTCTGAGCAATTTTAAAATATTGGCCAATAACGACTTAGGCATGCATTGCGTGGACGACGATTTTTCAGTGTTTTCCATCCTGCCTCCTTATAACGTCATCAACGCTCAAGTGCTGGGCCAGGATGCTTCCGGCAAACCGCAACTGCTGGATAAAAATACCGTCATTCTGCGCTATGCCCCCGTCCAAGATAGCAACAAATCGATTAACTCTACCTCACTCAACAAAACCAACTTCTGGGATTTGGACCCCACCAAAAACCTTAGTTATGCCGAACTGTTATTTGGGGTTAACTTGGGCAAGGGACAAGGTATCAAAAATCTGTATATGCCTGCCGATGCACCCGCTCCCGGCAATACCGCGTTCGGTTGGAGCGATCATTTGGGTATGTTTACCGCCGAAGGCATCCCGATTTTCCCCATTGACGACGTGAACCATTACAACCCTTACCCCATGTTGAGAATAACGGCTTATGACGCCCGTAATCCCAGCTTGGAATTGGCGCATACCGACATCGTGGTACCGGTATCGGATGAAACGACTTGCAGCAATTGCCATGCAACCGGAAAAATCGCCGCCAATAACCCTAATATTGTTTGGTCCAACCACCTCAACCTGGAAGTGCAATCCAGAAATAATGTCTTACTGGCGCACGACTATCATGAAAACACCAATCTAACCAACCAAAAGCCGGTGTTATGCGCCAGTTGCCATTATTCGCCCGCACTCGACTTAGCGGGTAACGGCCAACCCACCGGGGACCAAATCGGCCATAAATGGATGTCTCAGGTCATGCACGATTACCATGCCGACAAGATGGCCGAAGTGGACGGCAAAGCGATTTTCGACAGCCCCGCGCCGGTTGCAGGTCTTGACACCAAATTAAATGGCGTCCCGGCTCCAGACCAACAAGCCTGCTACCAATGCCACCCAGGTTCGGAAACTAAATGCCTGCGCGGCGCCATGACGGAAACCGTTACCTGTCAAAACTGCCACGGAGGCATGGCCGCGGTTGGCGGCGCGCATGCATTACGCGCTAACGGTCCAATCGATCAAACCAGTCCGGCCGCCAACCAAATCCGTAAAGCCTGGACCGATGAACCGCGTTGCCAATCCTGCCACACAGGCGACGCCGTCAAGCACATGACGCCTGCCGGGGCCACTCTGGCCAGCGACGGTATCCGTTTGATTCATGCTTACGATCTCAACGATCCAGCCGCATCCCCATTCCTGGCCGGCAATAAACGCTTCGCGGAAAATGACCATAAATTATTCCGATACAGCAATGGGCACGGCGGTATAGCTTGCGAAGGCTGCCATGGCAGCACTCACGCCATATGGCCCAGCGACAGCGGGCATCCGAATGACGATATAGCCGCAAAAGACCTGCAAGGCCACGCCGGCACCATCAGCGAATGCACCGCCTGCCACAAAGCCAACACCTTACCGCTTACCTTGAACGGCCCGCATGGCATGCACAATGTAGGCGACAGCCGTTGGGGACAGGAAGACGGCCATCCCGCGTTTTACAAGAGCAACCCGGCGGAATGCAAAGCCTGTCACGGCGGCGACTTACGAGGTTCAGTGTTATCGAAAGCGGGGGTCGACAGAAACTGGCGGACTGAATGGGGGAACAAATCGGTTAAAAAAGGCGAGCCGATTGGTTGTTACACTTGCCACAACGGACCTGATGGCGACTAAAAAGGTAAACAATCCCTTAGGCGCAAGGATGCGCATAAGAGGCAATTATTTACCCAATCCAAAACGAGCGGCTTCAAGCAGTAATTACCAATAATTCGCGGCTTAAACTCGCTTCTTAACACACTCCAATACTTTTATGAGGAAAATTTATGCATAAGACTAAACGTAACCTAGTCGGCGTTTTACTGGGCGGCATAGGCCTATTCGGCGCTAACACAGCCATGTCCAGCACAACCTTCGGCACCTTGAGCAATTTCGACGTTTTTAACGACTCCACCACCGATAGCTATTATGGCTTCGAAATTGAACTGGAAGGTATCGATTCGTCTTCCATTGCAAATTTCAACGGCAATTTCTACACCTTTCATAACTGGCATTACGGATCAGGTCAAATAAGCACCGTAAACGGAAATACTATTGTCCGTTATTTCGATGGCGGCATACATAGCACGGCCCCATTTACATCTCCCATCACCAACACCGGCGGCCACTCCTGCATCACTATTGACGGTTGCGAACACTTCGGTTTGGCGTTGAATGGCGCTCCAACCGCATCCCGCTATTTTTGGTTGGACCAAGCGGGCAACCGCACCACGGCGGTTAACCTGATCGGCGCCCCCATCATCAACGTGGTACAACCGGCAGCTCCCGCACCGGGCGTGCCTGCACCGGCTCCGCAAGTGCAGTTCGTCATGGAAGCCCCGGAAGCCCCGGAAGCGCCCGAAGCCAATCAAAAGTTTTCCGACGCCGTCTGGGTCAAGGTTATGAAAACGGAACTCGATCTGGAGCACATGGCCAACCTGGATGATCTGATGGCCGATAATCCGGATAAAATCGCCGACGCGGAAAACGACGGTGTCGAGGTGGAGTGGAAACTACTGCAACGCCGGCTGGATGACCCCGACGGCGTCAACAACAAACTGGACAGCGGTTTACAAGAAGTAGGCGCCGATGCGGAACAAGTGTTGAGAACCTATCAATTTTTCGCTTTCACCGGCACTTACGATCCGGAACATGAAGCCCAATGCGTTGAGGCCGGCTCTTGCGAAGACGACCTACAAGACGACCCGGCCAACATCGATCTTTACGTGGGCAGATTGCTGGGTCAACAAATGGTCGCCGCCAATCTAAACGGCCCTATCGAATTCCCCGCCCAAGTCCCTTTACCCGGGTCCGTCTGGCTATTCGGTTCGGTTTTGGCCGGTTTTATGGGCTTCTCTCGACGCAAACCGATTTCCAAGCAATAAATCTGCTCGATGCAACCGCGGCTTAGTTATTAATCAGCATCTGGACCTTATTGCTGACCCACAAGAGACGCAAGGACTTGCGTCTCTTTCAATCTTCCTTCCCTCAAGACGACTCCAATAAAGCATAAACATAGATAGACGGTCGAAAATCAATCTACTAATTGAACTATGTTTAATTTTACTTTACAGTATCTCCTGCAACTTGTAATCCGTCTGCTAAGATGCGCCCCCAGGAGGCATACTATGTTAAAAATTTTTCTACACTGGCTACTTTCATTGCTATACCGGGTCAAGGTCATCGGCTTGGAAAATTACCGTCAAGCCGGCGACCGGGTGTTGATTGTGGCCAATCACACCTCGTTTCTGGACCCGTTATTGCTTGGGGTGTTTTTACCGGACGACATTACCTTTGCGATCAATACCCAAATATCGCAACGCTGGTGGTTAAGGCCTTTCCTGCGCTTGTCCAAGGTGTTTCCGATGGACCCCACCCATCCGTTATCGCTGAAAGCCCTGATTCATCACCTGCAAAACGACACCAAGACCGTGATTTTTCCGGAAGGCCGCATCACGGTGACCGGTTCGATGATGAAAATTTACGACGGCACCGGCATGGTGGCGGACAAATCCGGGGCGACGATTTTGCCGGTACGCATCGACGGGGCGCAGTATACGCCGCTATCCAGGCTTAAAAACATCGTCCGCTTGCGTTGGTTTCCGCCGATTACCATCCACATTCTGCCGCCTACCCGTATCGACACCCACGGCGAATTCACCGGCAAGGCCAGGCGTAAGCAAAGCGGACACATCCTGGCCGACATCATGACCGAAATGATGTTCGCCACCAGCCATTACCGACAAACCGTTTTCTCGGCCTTACTGGAGGCCCGCAAAATCCATGGCGGCAAGCATACGGTGGCCGAAGATTTGGAACGCCAGCCGCTCAGTTACGATGCTTTGATCACCCGTAGCATCATTTTGGGCAAACTGGTTAAACCGCTGACGGTAGCAGACGAAAATGTCGGCGTCCTGCTGCCCAACTCCACCAAAAACCTGAGCGTCATTTTGGGCCTGCAACTGACTAAACGCGTGCCGGCCATGCTGAATTATTCCATCGGCTCGGCGGGCATGTCCTCGGCTTGCGCGACTGGTAAAGTCAAGATTGTGCTGACTTCCCGTAAATTCATTGAACTGGCGCATTTGGAACACGAAGCGGAGGCATTGTCCCAGCATGTCAAGTTGGTATATCTGGAGGATTTGGCGGCATCGCTAACCGCCGCCGACAAATTCGTGGCCTTGCTCCAGGCCAAAACCGCCGACTATTGGTATAAAAGCCACGCCTACGATGCCGATGACGCCGCCGTGGTGCTGTTTACCTCCGGCTCGGAAGGCGCCCCCAAGGGCGTGGTGTTGTCGCATGCCAACATCATTGCCAACCACCAGCAAATCAAGGCCCGCATAGACTTCAACCCCACCGACGTGGTATTGAATTTTCTGCCGATGTTTCATTCCTTCGGCTTTACCGTCGGTACGCTGCTACCCGTATTGAACGGCATGACCGCCTTCTTCTACCCCTCGCCGCTGCATTTTGCCGTGGTACCGGAAATGGCCTACGAAGTGGGCGCCACCATCATGTTCGGCACCAATACCTTTCTGGCGGCTTACGCCAAAAAGGCCCATCCTTACGATTTTTTCAGCATGCGTTACGTGGTGGCCGGCGCGGAAAAACTGCAGGAAAGCACCCGTTCGATGTGGCTGGACAAGTTCGGCATCCGGGTACTGGAAGGCTACGGCGCCACGGAAACCGCACCGGTAACCTCGGTCAACACCCCGATGGACTACAAGGCCGGCACGGTCGGCCGCTTCATGCCGGACCTGCTGTACAAGCTGGAACCGGTGCCGGGCATCGAACACGGCGGCAAATTGCACGTAGCCGGCCCCAACATCATGAAAGGTTATTTACTGCCCGACAACCCCGGCATGCTGGTACCGCCCTGCTCTCTGTACGGCGAAGGCTGGTACGACACCGGCGACATCGTACATGTCGATGAAGACGGTTTTATCCATATCCAGGGCCGCAGCAAGCGGTTTGCCAAAGTCAGCGGCGAAATGGTGTCCCTGACCGCGGTGGAGCAACTGGCCAGCCACGCCTGGCCCAGCGCGCAACATGCCGCGATCAGCCTGCCCGACGCCAAAAAGGGCGAGCAAGTGATTTTATTGACCACCCAAGCCGCCGCCACGCCCAAGCAATTGGCGGACGCCTCGCCCGGCATCGCGGCTATCACCCTGCCGAAAAAAATCCTGGTACTGGATAAAATTCCGGTATTACCCACCGGCAAAACCGATTACATTTCCGCGACCCAATTGGCCGATAGCCTTATCAATGCAGAGGCGTAAATCAGTATGAGCAAACATATTTATCCCCTGCTGATTGCCCAGTTTTTGTCCGCCTTTGCCGACAATGCGATTTTGTTTACCGTGATCGCCCTCGTCATGCAAACCGCGCAGCCGGCCGGCTGGTATATCCCGGCGCTGCAAAGTTCGTTTTTGGTATCCTTCGTGCTATTGGCGCCCTGGGTGGGCACCTTTGCCGATAATCACGCCAAATCGCGGGTGTTGATTATCGCCAATCTGATCAAGGCCGCCGGCGCGGGCTTGTTAATGTTGAAAGTGGAACCTTTGATTGCCTACTGTCTGGTCGGCGTCGGCGCCGCCCTGTACAGCCCGGCAAAATACGGCATTTTGCCGGAACTGGCCGGCCACGACGGCTTGGTCAAGGCCAATAGCTGGATAGAAGGCTCGACGATTCTGGCCATTCTGACCGGCATGGTGGTGGGGGCAAAAGTTGCCGATTATTCCACTACCTGGGCGCTGGCCGGCACGGTGGCCTTATTTCTGATCTCCGCCGCCACAACCTTGTTTTTACCCGCCAATATCAGCCGCACACCGGTGGCGGGTTCCAAAATCGTACTGTTTTACCGGGAAGTGCGGAGCTTTTTAGCCACCCCGCGCTCGCGTTTTGCGGTTTTGGGCGCTTCGTTATTCTGGGCGGCGGCCGCTTGCGTGCGGGTCATCATCATTGCCTGGGCGCCGGCGGTGTTGCTGTCGCACAATGCCAGCGACATCGCCAACCTGACGCTGTTTTTGGCGATCGGCATTATCGTCGGTTCGGCCCTGGTGCCGCATTTGATACCGCTGGAACATTTGCGCCGGGCGCGCATCCCGGCCTATGCAATGGCTTTGATGATCGTAGGACTGAGCTTTACCCATGACATCTGGTCGGCACGCGCGGTGCTGTTATTGATGGGCACGGCCGGCGGCATGTTTATCGTGCCGATTAACGCCGCCCTGCAGGAATTGGGGCAACAAAGCATAGGCAGCGGCGGCGCGGTCGCCATGCAAAACTTCTTTCAAAACGTGGCGATGCTGCTGTCGGTGGGTTCGTATACCTTGGCGGCTTCCCAGCAAGTCGGCCCGGTTGCGGCGCTGCTGGGCTTGGGAGGCTTGCTGTTCGCGGCTACTTTTTGGGTGGTACTGCGTTTGCCGGAAGCAGCGACTGCCTCCACCCCGCAATAAAGTTTTTTACCAGCAAACCCACGGTCGCTTGGGCGTTTTCCGCGCCGACTCTGCCCAAGCTGCCGTTCAACGATAGCACGCAGGCCCCGTGCACCCCGCTCCATAAAGCCTGAGCCGCCATATGCGCCTGTTCCGCCTCGGACGGGTCCGGCAACAGTTGTCGAAACGGCGCTTCCACTATCAAAAACATCTCGCGGGTTTTTTGCTGATACCATTCGGGCACCGGCGCATCCTTAATAGCTTCGAAAATCATCCGCCAGCGGTTGAAATGCCGGTGGGCGAATTCTAAATAGACATTGGCCAAGGCCAGAATTTGCCGCTCGGCGGAGTCGCAAGGCTCAAGTTGTCGTAACTGTTCGGCCAACTCGTCCAAGGCCCTGCCTTTAACATGCATGATCACATCTTCCATGTTGGCAAACACCATGTAGATACTGCCCACCGTATAGCCGATTTCCATCGCCACTTTCCGGACTGTCAAGGCATGGAAACCCTCTTCTATGACGATGCTTTCGGCCGCATCCAACACCATTTCCCGGATTTGTTCTTGAGTGTGTTCACTTCTTCTGGCCATATTCGCTCTGCGAGGTGCATTCAAAAAGGGATACCATACACGACCTTTGAGCCGGAATCGATACCCAAAATGCCAAATGAACTGCTTGCCGTCGTCGACGAGCACGATCGCATCATAACCCACCGCCCGCGCCGCGAAATTCACGCCTTGTCCCTACGTCACCGGGCCGTGCATATTCTGGTTTTTAACGATAGCGGCCAGTTATTGTTACAGAGGCGCTCTCTGAAAAAAGACCTGAATAAAGGCTTGTGGGATACTTCGGCGGCGGGCCATGTCGATCAAGGCGAAACCTACGCCACCTGCGCGCCCCGAGAACTAGAGGAAGAGCTCGGCGTCAGCGCCGCGTTAACGGCCTTGTTCAAACTGGAACCCACCCCCGAACTGGGCATGGAGTTTATCCAGGTTTACGAATGCGTCAACAACGGGCCTTTTGCGTTTGCCGTCGATGAAATAGACGAACTGCGCTGGCTGAACCGGGACGAGGTGGACGAACGCGTCGATAGGAACGATGCCGCGCTGACCGAAACCTTCAGGATTATTTGGCGGCATTATCGAAGTTTATAAGGGCAAACGGGGTATCCGGTAATCTACGGACACCCCGTTCAACGGCACTATTCGATAGTCATGCGTTGGCCGGCTTGTTTTTGTTTTTTCAGCAGGTTCAGCGTCAGCACGCCGTTTTCATAGCGGGCCTTACTGGTGCTGTCGTCTATATCGACCGGCAGTTGGAAACTGCGGGACACCTCGCCATAATAACGTTCGCTGCGCAGCAGTTTATCGTCTTTGGTTTGGCTGTCCACCTGGCTGATTTCGGCGCGGATACTGACGACATTGCCGTCTATGTTGACGTGGATATTCTCTTTGCTGGTGCCGGGAATTTCCGCCTCGACAATGAATTCGCTGGGATTTTCCTTGATATCGACCTTGATTTGGGTCGGCAGCGCATCGCCGTGTAAAGGCTTGATAAAATAACCGGGGTTAACGTCGCGAAACAACTCATCAAACAAACCGCGACTGACAAATGGACTTAAATTGGCCATGACATTTCTCCTCTGCGTTGAGTTAAAAATTTTATTTGATCGCAGGAAGATTATGGAGGTAGAAGTTGGAATTTCAAGGCCGAACGTACCGATTCGCCACAATCGGCACCCGCTTAAAAAACTTGCAAAAACAAAAATGGAAATGGCGGAGCGGACGGGGCTCGAACCCGCGACCCCCGGCGTGACAGGCCGGTATTCTAACCAACTGAACTACCGCTCCGCAGTTGGAAGCCGCGCATTCTACAGCAAAACCCCGTACCGTCAAGCTTAATCATTAAATTTGCCAAAATTCATGCCAATTACGCCCTGCCCGCTTTGCCTCTCCGCCGATGCCGCCGCGTTTTTTCACGATAAACGCCGCGACTATTTGCGCTGCCGACACTGCCGGCTGGTGTTTGTCCCGCCCAGGCAGCATCTGTCCGCCGATGCCGAAAAAGCCGTTTACGACGACCACCAAAACCGAATGGATGACTCGGGCTACCGGCAATTTTTATCGCGCCTGGCCGAGCCATTGTTAGGCAGGCTGCCTGCCCGGGCCAGCGGCCTGGATTACGGCTGCGGCCCCGGCCCCTTGCTGGCCAAAATGTTTAGCGAACAGGGCCACGCCATGCGCACTTTCGATCCTTTCTATGCCAACCGGCCCGAGACGCTGCAAAGCCGGTACGACTTTGTCACCTGTACCGAAGTGGTGGAACATTTTCGCCGGCCGCGGCAGGAATTTCAGCGCCTGTTCGGCTTGCTGAAACCCAACGGCCATTTGGGCATCATGACCAAACTGGTGATAAACGCCGACGCTTTCAGCCGCTGGCATTACAAAAACGACCCGACCCATATCAGCTTTTTTTCGGAAGACACTTTGGGATGGCTGGCGGCAAGCTATCGATGCCGGCTGGAAATCGTCGGCAAGGATGCGATCATTTTTACGGCTCAAGCCTTGCCGGCATCGCCGCCTCTGCCCGGCACGAGGCGGCGATAAAAAGCCAAATGGCAGGCCGGAATAAATTCGATGGCGCGATAGCGGAAGCGGATGTTTTCGGCCTAGCTTTTACAGCAACCCCAACTCAGCGGTAAAAATCCATATCCTCTGCTAACCCAAACCAAAATATTTCCGGCATGCCGGTTTGTTTCGACCCGTTTTTCATTCAAATCCCGGAAGGTTAACCTACGCTCATTGCTGATGTTCAAAACTCCGCGGAAGTCATTTTCTGGCCCGGAGCGCAGGCCGGGCAACTCACTTGCATTAAGGTACCGCTATGGCGGTGACGCATGGGCCGCATCAGTCCGTCCTGCTCGTTCATGGCGCTGTATAACTGATTTTCGGCCTCAATCACCTCGTATTCGTGTTCGAACGGATAAAAGTTTTGCCCCATGCCATTTTTTTCAAGGAAATGCTGATTATCCACCAGCATTAATTTAGCATGCAGTAATTCGTGCAATAGCGCATCGGCCGGCGAGATCCCGCAAGCAGGGTTATTTTCACACCCGGGAGCATTGACCAATTGGGCGCCCAGCCGAGTGTCAAACCGGATACTGACACTATCCACGGCATATTGGTTACCCCATGCCTGTGCCTGCCAAGTATCCTGCTGATAATTCAACACAATTTTATGCTCGCGCAATTCATCGATTAAGTCCGAAATCGCGGGATAGCGGGCATAGTAATCCGCTATTGATTCCAGGTCCCCGGTAATAAATTCCGGGTCGCCGGGCCGGGCTTGATATGTACTTTTCAAAAAATCCGCGATTTTAGCGCGTAAAATTTTATTGGGACTGCCGGTTTGGACATGTTCGCGGTAGGACGCCAGCACCTGCTCGGCGGATGGCGCGCGGGCTTGCCGCAATTTAATAACCGGCGAGCCGTCGTCCGCTGCCGTGGAAATAGCTTGTAGGCCGCTATTCGGCATTTTTGCGGGGCCGGCCATTGCCGCCGGCAAATGGCTTGGCATATATAAATCGCCAGCCTTCACAGGCCTCGAAGCGGCTAAAACAATCACACAAAACGTCAACACTAAACAGGTATTACGCCGCCGGTTATGTCCAACGCTCCGGTTATCCTTGCCGCGACCGTCCTGTTTTAAATAAACCCCATGCCGATCGGCAATACTTTTTAACTCGCTAAAAACCTTAGGCTCGATAAGGCTCAAATCTCGCCGGCAAACCAGCGCGGGCTGGCCGTCGATCAGGCAAGGGTGTAGAAAATTGTAATCCGGCCATTGCAAAAACCAGCGATTCAACGACTGAATCAATCCACCGATATCGGTGACTGGGCGACTGCCGGAGGCGTATATTCGGTCTATTATGTCGATAGCATCCATCGGGGACCTATTAATTATTATGTTATTTCCGCCGGCTTAGTAAGCCGCTTCTAATTTCTCATGCTATTGAAATCCCAAAAAACATCAACCGACGCGCGGCACCGGTTGCGGCTAACGGATAAAATTTAAGAATTACCGCTAATCTTCGGTTTTTTGCCCGCCCAATACAAAGGAATGGGCGGACGAACGATTTACCCGCTATTTATAAACGCGCTATGCCGGCGAGAAACAATTCAGTCGGCTAAACAAGCGAGGAAGCTTCGAGAGAAGTCAGCTGTTTGGTTCGGGCAAACGTTTCCTGCACGATTAACGCGTCGCTGCTGGCTCGGTGGCGCTGCAACGCCAAGCTATCGATCACCTCGCGCTTGATTTGGCTCCAGATTTCCATTTGCTCTTCCTTCAGAATCAGTTCCAAGGGGCTCAGGTAAAAGCTGGGTTCAATACCGGCATCGTAAGACAGGCGGGACAGCCAGGGTTTATCCACCACCCAGCCGTCGCTGTATACGACCCTGCCAGCCAGAAACGCATTCAGTTCGGCCGCCACCACCTGAATCGGTTTGCCGTGTTCATACAGCAACTCGCGGCTCAGGCCATGGACCTGCTCGGCCTGCTCGTCCCAAAAAAGCCAGCGGCTGGCGGGCTTGATCAACGCACAGTATTTGTCGCCGTTGGCTAAAACCGCACCGACCTCTATCGGGTAACTATCCTCGCCAAAACCGGACGCTTCGAAATCGATAACATTAGGTCTAAAGTTCTGCAAATCAAACATCCTTGAACAAATTGACAACCTGCTAAGCCTAGCTTAAATCGCGAATTTGACGAGCCGCGATTAAGTGCAAATATTTTAAAGCCGCCGATGCGGCCGAACAACTCACGGTAACCGGCAGCGCAACGGCGATCCGGCGGCTGTTGCGGGTTTGCCTGAATATGCCAATAATAGCCTCGTGAAAATACCGCCAGGCGATAACCCTAGGCAAACCGATCGATCATTGTTTCCGCATAATTGGATTTATAGCATGACATTCCGGATAGACGATTATTTAACGCGTATCGGCCTTAGCCAACCCGAATCGACGGCCGCCGGCCTGGCACGCTTGCAACAGGCGCAGCTCAACGCCATTGCCTTTGAAAATATCGATCCGTTGCTGGGTGTTTTGCCTAATCTGGAAACGCCGGCCGTGGTCGAAAAAGTGCTGAAGCAAGGCCGTGGCGGCTACTGTTTCGAATTGAACGGCTTATTGGCATTGGCGCTGGATGAACTGGGTTTCGACTATCACCCCATCATGGCCAGAGTGCGCATGGGCCGCCGCGAAGGCGGCCCGCGCCACCATTTGGCCTTTATCGCCGAAGCCGATGGCGAATCATGGTTGGTGGATGCCGGGTTTGGCGGCCCTTCCGCCCGCTTGCCGCTTCGGCTTGAATTCGAAAACGAACAACAGCAAGGCCACGATAGCTATCGCATCCGGTACGAGCCCCATAGCGGCGAACGCGTGTTGGAACAACGCCGGGACGGCGACTGGTTTGCCTTATACAGTTTTGACAGGGCGGCAGTGCGTCGTTGCGACTTAGATGCCGCGAATATACTCTGCTCTACATGGGATCAATCGCCGCTATCCCAAAATCTGCTGCTGTGCCGCAATACCGAGCGAGGCCGGATTCATCTCTACAATCAAACCTTCAGCGAATTCGATGCCGGCGTGCAAACCGACATCACCGTAGAAACCGCCGAACATTTGGGCGATCTGGTGCGCAACGACTTTGGCGTCGCCGTTACCGACGCTGAATTAGCCGCTATAGCCGGACATTTGGGATTGGCATAAGCGGCCCGCTCGACAGTCCCACAAGCGCGGCACACTGACTAAGCGCGATCAAATCCACGCTAACCCGGCTCAAGCGGCCTGACTACGCTTCGCGGAACCGGTCAGCGAATGAAGTTTGAAGCGGCGTCCCGCCGGCCGGACAATTTCGGTTGAGGCGGCACATAATGGGTTTGCCCGGCTTTAAGCCACCGGCGTTACCGGCGCGGCTGCCGCGAGCGGATTAAATGAATCGCATATTCAGGCTAGGGCTTGTTATATTACGAGAACGGACACCCTATCCGAAACCCAATACAGCCCCGGCGAGGTTTTCAAAATGACTAAACCCCTGCGGATTTTTATCTCCTCCCCCGGCGACGTCGGCGAGGAACGCTTGCTGACGCATAGCGTCATCAAGCGCCTGCAAGGCGAATTCGCCAATAAAATCGAGCTTGAGAGTATTTTCTGGGAACAGGAACCCTTGCTGGCCACAGCGGACTTCCAAACCCAGCTCCCGGCGGCGTCCAAGGCGGATATCGCGGTATTCGTGCTGTGGTCGCGGTTGGGAACGCCGTTGCCGGCCGAAAAGTTGTCCCGCCCCAACGGTTCCAGCTACAACTCGGGTACCGAGTACGAATTCGAAGACGCGGTCAACGCATTTCGCCAGCACGGATCGCCGAACATTCTGGTTTACCGTAAAACCGCCGATCCCGTCACCCCGCTGAAAAACAAGGCAGAAGTGCTGGCCCGCCTTGCCCAAAAAGATGCGCTGGATGCGTTTATCGAACGCTGGTTCATCGACAGCGAAGGCGCCTTTACCGCCGCGTTTCATCCCTACGCCACCACCGCGCAGTTTGAAGACCATCTGGAAGAGCATCTGCGCAAACTGATCCTGCAGAGCATCGCCAGCGAGGCAAAAGACTTCCCGGAACCCGCGCAAACCGCATGGCACGGCTCGCCGTTTCGCGGCCTGCAAGTATTCGAATACGACCACGCCCCGATCTTTTTCGGCCGCACCCGCGCGGTCGGCGATATTCTCAACGCCTTGCGCGGACAAGCGGCCATGGGGCGTCCGTTTGTGTTGATAACCGGCATGAGCGGCATCGGCAAATCGTCCGTGGTGCGGGCCGGCGTTTTACCCGCACTGACCCAACCCGGCATTATCGAAGGCGTCGGCTTGTGGCGTTACGCCATCATGCGCCCGGCCGAGTCCACGGGCGACCTGTTCGACGGACTGGCGAACGCCTTATTGCGCGAGCAGGCATTACCGGAACTCGGTTCCGCATTTAGCCCAGAGGAATTTGCGGCGTCGCTACGCCAAAATCCCGCCTCGGCGGTACCCCTGATCAAACTGGCGCTTTCCCAGGCGGCGAAGCAGCTCCAGGAACACCGGCAACTCGCCGCCTTACCCATTACGCGCCTGGTTTTGCTGGTCGACCAGCTTGAAGAACTGTTTACCCTGCAACGCGTCGCGCCAGACGAACGCCGCCGATTCGTTGCCGCGCTGGCGGCATTGATCAACGATGGACAAATCTGGGTCATCGCCACGTTGCGCAGCGATTTTTACCACCGCTGCGCCGAACTGCCGGCATTGCAGGACATGAAAGAAGGCAACGGCACCTATGATCTGAAACCGCCGTCGGCGGCGGAAATCTTGCAGATGATACGCCAGCCGGCGCGCATCGCCGGGCTGCGTTTCGAAGAAGATGCGGACACCGGCGCCCGGCTCGACGACACGCTGTATAACGCCGTCATCAACAGCGCCAACGCATTGCCGTTGCTGGAATTTACCTTGCAGGAACTGTTCAACCTGTGCGGACAACAAGGCCTGCTCGGTTTCGCGGCGTACCGCTCGCTGGGCGGCGTCGAAGGCTCGTTGGCCAAGCGCGCGGAAACCGTATTCGACAGTCTGCCCAGCCCGATACGCGAACAGTTGCCCGCGGTGCTGTCCGCCGTGGTCGAGTTCGGCCATATCGACAAGAAAACCCCGCTACGCCGCTATGTACCGATTGCGTCGTTCGGGCAAAATCCGCCCGCTTGCGCGCTTATCGACGCCTTTGTACAGGCCCGGCTGTTCGTGACCGATCGCGCCGACGATGGCGGCGCCGTGGTCAGCGTTGCCCATGAAGCCCTGCTGCAGCATTGGCCGCGCATTCGGGAATGGATAGCGAACAATCTTACGCTACTGTTTCAACGCACCACGCTGACCGAAATGGCGCGGCATTGGCAAGACGCCCATAACGACCCGGACCTGCTGCTGGAAAAAGGCAAACCGTTGGACGACGCCGAAGCCCTGCTTGAACAGACGGCATCAACGCTGACCGAAACCGAGAAAAGTTACGTCCGCGCATCCACGCTTATCCGGCGTTCCCAAGGCAAATATGCCTGGCTGGGCGGGCTGATTTGCTGGACCGTCATGCTGGCCATCTCGACGGCCGGCACACTGAAGTTCAGCGAGGGCAGCTCGCTGTGGAGCATCGTCGCCGCTAATGGCGTCGTTATCGCATTTGCCTTGGCATTGGCCGCCCCGGTGGCCTGGACAACGCTGATGCGCTGGCTGGCGATGCCGCTGACTAAGGAACTCCGGGTCGGCAAACTATTCTGGACGAGCTGTACCGCGCTGTACGGCCTGTTTTTTTACCTGGCTTTTTACACTTACAACGCACCGGGCACCGAACTCAAAAATTACCTGGGCTACGTGCTGATTCTTGCCGCCATGCTCTACGTCAGCGGCGAAAAGTGGCTGCGCGGCAACCGGCGCCAGCGCCAACTGTTAGCCATGAATTCGGCCGCGACCCGCGCACTCGGCTTCCGGATTCCGCTCAAGGAGTTGGCCTTTTTGCTGCTGTTTCTGCTGATAGGCGCGTTTTATCTGCTTACCGAAACCGGCACTAACGACAATCTACGCATCGAGAACTACCGCAATCTGGTGCACGATTCCAGCGGGCCGAGAGGCGTCGGCCCGCTGGTAGACGCCCGGGATATGCCCTACATTTACTACCAATTCAAACGCGACCCGCAAGGACGCGTGCGGCGCGCGGAGCAATTCGGCCTGCCCTATATCTGCATGATGCCGGATTCCACCAATTACCAAAACCTGGCGCAAACCCTGGGTTTCGATGCGCGGGCCTGCGTGTTCGATTACGTTTACAGCGCCGATGGCGCCCTGCGCGGCGAAACCGCCTACAACAAAAGCGGCCAACAAGTCTGGACCCTGCAATTCACCCTGCCCGGCCAAGCTTATTTACTGCTGCCGGACATGCGGAGCGTGTTTCTCAAATTCAAGAAAAACCCGGCCGGTTACGATGAGGAAATCGCCCAACTGCATGTAGACGCTGCCCTGCGGGACGCAGGCGCCGACCAAATCGTCTCGCGGCATCGCATTAATCATAACGCCGAAGGTTTGGTAACCCGGATCGAGACTACCGATTCCAGCGGACAACCGCGGCCGGTCAACGGGCTCCGCCACACCACTACCGAGTTCAGCCATGATGCGCTCGGTCTGGCGACCGAAATAGGCTATTTTGCGGCGGACGGCCAACCGATCCTGAATGAAAAGGGCTTTGCGTTCGAAACCATCGCTTACGACGCCAAAGGCAACCCGACCGCATTCGGCTTTCTGGACACCCGGCACCGGCCCATCAAAAACAACGACGGCTACGCCGGCGTATCGCTCGGCTACAACACGGCGGGAAAAATGACCGAAATCAATATGCTGGACGAAAGCGGCCAGCCTGTCACCCTGGCCAACGGCATCAGCCGCTGGACGCTGGACTACGACGCCAACGGCAACTTACTGAGCCAGTCGATCCGGGACAGCCACGGCAACCCGACCCATAGCGCGGTGACGGTGACCGGCATTTGCTGCGAAGCCGAAAAACTGGGGCTGCGCGTCGGCGACATCATTACCCGCTACAACGGCCAGGAGGTCATCAACCACTTTACGCTGGAACAACAAATGACCCGGGTCGGCTTCAAAAAAAGAACCCTGGCGGTCGAACGCGACGGTAAGGAACTGGAATTTCAGGTCAGCCCGGGATTGATCGGGGCGTATTTTTGGAGCACCGCGGGCAAAAACGGACAGTAACGCGGGTGTGGCATATTCATTTTTCCAAAGGCCGGACGGTTTTAGAAACCCGTCCGTAACGTTTTGCTCCGCCATGGCCTGCGAACTGTGCTTTGCAACCAGCGCGTGCCGGTTTCCTCGTCCAACTGGGCGAAACCACGCCGCACCGAATCCTCGCTGACCACTTTGCTCATACCCAGCAACTCGAGATTGACGCTATCGCCGCGCAAGGCACTGATATGCACGTAGCGTTGGTGCCCCGATAGAACCGACAACAATACCTTACCCAGCACATCGCGCTTGCAAGGCGCATTCGGACTGATCCAGGCCAAGGGGCACTGCGCGACCCAGTCATCAAACAAGCCGTTGACGTGCAGAAATTCGATGAAGCAAGGCAACTGCCCCAGCGGGGTCGCCGCCGCGTCAGGATTCCAGTCAACATAAATCCGGCCGGCAAAGGCATCCACCGCTACCGGTCCAGAAATCTGCAATAGGGCACTACCTTCCGATTCACCTGTTGGGTAAGTGATAAGTTCTTGCATAAAGGCCTCCTTGCTCCATAATTTCAACGAGTTGGGCTGCGTTGGCAAGGGCTGACTGCTCTTTTTCGGTTCATGGAGCCATTCGGCATCCCACCCTGCCCTGACAATAAAGAGACGCACCATGCATTTGTCCAATCCCCTTTTGCGCATACGCCCGGAAACCCCGCATGACAGCGATTTTCTGGCTCGCCTGCACCGTTCCACGCGGGACGACTTATTGCAAGCCGGCTTGCCGGATCGGGTGTTGGAGCAATTGCTCGCCATGCAATGCCGCGCCCAGCAGAGCAGCTACCGCCAACGCTTTCCGAATGCCGAGTTTTCCATCATCGAGCAAGACGGCGCGGCTATCGGGCAACTGGTAGTGCATAGAGGCGACACGAGCATTCGTCTAGTTTATATGGCCTTGTTACCTCGGGTTCGAAGACGCGGATACGGCCGCTGCCTGCTGCAGGCATTACAAGCGGAAGCGGCCTTGAAACGCAAACCCGTGACGCTTTCGGTTTCGAAACAAAACATTGCGGCGCAACGGCTTTACGCCTCGCTGGGGTGGTCCGCTACGAGCCAGGATGACGCCAACTTGGAAATGATCTGGCTTAAACCGGAGACACCGGCCGCGGGATAAAAAAACCGCTTGCGGTTCTCGCCTGACGCCGCCGCGATACCAAGTATCGTAACGTTGCATAACTCGGAAGCGGGTTTCCTAAAGCACGCCCCTATCTTATTTTCCCTGTAACTACTCAGGTTGGGCCGGACCCCAGCCGTAACCCAACGCATCGGCTTACTTCGGGCAATGGCTTCGAGTGTCGGGTTACGCCCTTGAGGGTAAACCCGACCTACGCAATCGATCCGTATCGGCCGGCATTCGCTAATAGTTACCAAAAATGCAAGATTAGCCGACAAACGGCGCGCAGATAAAATCGATGGCGCCGTAGTCGCAACCGCACTGGCTTAGCAACGCGGTGATTTGGCCGCGATGGTGGGTTTTGTGGATCAACAAGGTGGTCAGCATGGTAGCTACAGCCAGATTTCTATCCTGCCCGGTGGACAGGCTGCAGAAGGCGATGCGCCGTTGCAAATCGTCGGCTTGCAAGCCTTCGATCCAATCCAGCAAGGCTTGGTCGCAATCGGCTTGCGCCGCCCGCAATTCGCCGAAATCGGCGTAAAGCTCCAAATCCAGGCGTTGGTATGGCACCGGTTGACCTTGCAAGCGGGCCAGCCAGACGCGGTCGCCCAGCAGCAAATGGTTCCAGGTGCCGTGGATCGAAGCAAAAAACACGCCCCTATCCTGTTTGCGTTCGTCGTCCGGCAAGGTGGCGCAAGCGTCGTACAGACGCTGGTTGACCCACTGGCTGTAACGCGCCTGCAACTGCAAATTTTCCAATAAATTCATCTCTCGCCTCCGCACTCTTGGTCTATGGTCCGCCGAAAGGCCTGTTGCAAGCGTTGGAACACCGGTCCTGGGCAACTAGGCAATGCACGGCAATCGATACTGACCACCGCTATCAGTTCGGCGCCGGTGCCGGTCAAGAAACATTCGTCGGCGGCGTACAAATCATACACGCCCAACGGCTGTTCGCTAGTGTCGATGCCTTCGGCTTGCGCCAATTCCAGCACTAAATCGCGGGTGATACCTTCCAGTGCGCCTTCGCTGCAAGGCGGCGTCAGCAAGCGGCCATTGCGGACGATGAACACATTGTCGGCGGTGCCTTCGGCCACCCGACCTTGGCCGTTGAGCAGTATCGCCTCGTCGGCACCGGCATGGTTGGCTTCGATTTTGGCGAGAATGTGGTTCAAATAATTCAGGCTTTTGATGCGCGGATCCAGGCCGTCGGCCGGCAAGCGGCGCACCGACGATACGATCAGCCGCGCCCCGGCCTGTTGTTGGCCGATGGCTATCATCGTCAATTGGTCGGCGATGGCGATGACATTGGGCTGCGAACAGATTTTGGGATTCAAGCCCAATGGCCCGGCGCCGCGCGTCACCGTCAGCCGGATATAGCCGTCGTCGTCGGCAAACGCATCAATCAGCCGTTCGATGACAGCCGTCAATTCTTCGACAGAGAGTGGTATTGCCAGCGCAATCGCCCGCGCCGACAGCTGTAGCCGCTGCAAATGCCGTTGCAGCCGAAAAGCCCGGCGCTTGTAAAAGCGTATGCCTTCGAATACGCCGTCGCCATACAGCAAACCGTGGTCATTGACCGGAATAAAAGCGTGTTCGGCGGGCATTAGCTCACCGTTCAACCAACACATTGAGGGGGATTTCATCGATTTCTCCTGAATACTAGATTTTGTTTTTACGATTTCCGGCCGATCGCAACACAAGCCAGAACCGCCAACGCGGTTGCCAATTGCGCGGTCTCGACGCTTTCGCCGATCAACGCCGCGCCGGCCGCCATGCTGAGAAACGGCTGCAGCAATTGCAGTTGGCCGATCCGCGCGGTACCGCCCAGCGCCAAACCGCGATACCAGGCAAAAAAAGCCAGATACATGCTAACCACGCTGACGTAGGCAAAGCCTAACAAGCTGGGCCAGCGAACCAGCTCGAAGCGCGGCGGCGCGGCTTCAATTACCCACGGCAACAACAGCGGCGCAGTTATGAACAAGGCCCAACCGATGGTTTGCCAAGCGCCTAGCTGTTTCGCCAGCCGCGCGCCTTCGGCATAACCGTAGGCGACGCAGGCAATGGCCGCCAGTAAATACAGATCCGCTTGCTGCAGCCCTGCCGAACCGGAAAGATAGACGAAGACCAGGATGGCCATACTACCCAATGCCGTTGCCAGCCAGAATCGCCATGCCGGCCGCTCGCCCGATAACAGCACGCCGAAACCGGCGGTCAACAACGGCGTCAAGCCGACCACCACGGCACCATGCACCGCCGAAACTTGTTGCAAGGCCAATGCCGACAGTAGCGGAAAGCCAATCACCACACCGCCGGCGGTTGCGGCCAACCTCAGCCATTGACTACCTTTGGGCAAGCGACCGCCTCGCCACCACAACGCGAATGCCGCCAGCAATGAAGCGGCGACCGCTCGGCCCAGGCCGACGAATACCGGATCGAGTTCCGCCACCGCCAGCCGGGTCGCCGGCAGGGTCAGGCTGAAACCGAGAATGCCGGCGCAGCCGAACCAATAACCGCGCGCCAGCTCGGAAGGTTGGGGAGGCGTCGTAGGGTTTCGGCCGCCAACGGCAAACTTGGCGCGGTTCAACAAGCGGAATTTCATAGTCTTGCCCTGTTTGATTGGAGGGGCTACTTTAGACTATGATCAGACTATCGATACAGGTGCAAATTCTGTAAATTACATCGATACAATTTTGACTGATGATAAATTGTATCGATACCTAAACGCCGAAACTGTATTGCAACTGCCATGAATCTTCGTTACGAAAACCTCGCCGAACATTTGCTCAACGCCATCGCGCAGAATCTGTACCGACCAGGGGAACGCCTGCCCAGCGTTCGTCAGCTCAGTCAGCAACATCAGGTCAGCACCGCAACGGCGGTCAGCGCATTGCGGCTTTTGGAGGACCAGGGCCATCTCGAAGCCCGCCAGCGCTCGGGTTATTACGTCAGGCCGCGTCCGCGCTGTTCGCTGCAGGAACCGGCGATTTCGGCGCCGCCCCGCGAACCGTCGTTGGTGACGGGTCAGGAATTGGTATTGCGGTTGGTCAAAGCCGCCAACAACCCGAACATCGTGCAATTGGGCGCGGCGGTGCCGGCGGCGTCGTTTTTGCCGACGCAAAAAATGGCTCAGCTGTCGGCCAGCGTCGCCCGCCGTTACAGCCAACGCATTGCCAATTACGAGTTTCCGCCGGGCGCGCCGGAATTGCGCCGGCAAATCGCCCGCCGCATGTCTGAACAAGGCTGCCCGGTCGATCCCAACGACATCCTGATCACCAACGGCTGCCAGGAAGCGATGACGCTGGCCCTGAAAGCAATCACCCGCTCCGGTGACATCGTCGCCATCGAATCGCCGACTTTTTACGGACTGTTGCAAGTCATCGAATCGTTGTCGTTGCGCGCGATCGAAATTCCGACCCATCCGCGCGCCGGCATCGCGCTGGACGCGCTGCAACTGGCCTGCGAGCAATGGCCGATCAAAGCCTGCATTGCGGTTCCCAACCACAGCAATCCGCTCGGCTATTGCATGAGCGACGAACGCAAACGCGCGCTGGTGGCGTTGGTCAACCGCTACCGGATCGCGCTAATCGAGGACGACATTTACGGCGACCTGGGTTTCGGCCCGCAACGGCCGCCGATGGCGAAAAGCTGGGATAGCGAGGGACGGGTGTTGTATTGCTCGTCGTTTTCCAAATCGCTGTGTCCCGGTTTACGGGTGGGTTGGCTGGTGGCCGGGCCGTACCTGGAACAAACCGAATACCTGAAATATGTCGGCAACTTGGCGACACCGACCCACGCGCAATTAACTGTCGCGGAAATGCTGGCCAAGGGCGGCTACGAACGCCATTTGCGCCAAGCGCGCAACCAATACCGGCAAGCGGTGGACAGGATGACGGCGGCCATCGGCGTTTATTTTCCGCCGGGCACTCGCGTTACCCAACCGGAGGGTGGCTTCGTGATCTGGGTGGAGTTGCCGGAAACCGTCGATGCCACGGCGCTGAGCCGGCGCGCGTTGCAGCAAGGCATCAGCATCGCGCCCGGCCCGATGTTCTCGGCGACGCAGAAATACCGCAATTTCATCCGCCTGAATTGCGCGGTGGCTTGGGACGAGCGGGTCAATCAGGCCTTGGTCAAATTGGGACAGATGGTTGGCAAGCAATGACCCGGATGGTATTTTGTACCATCCAAAATTCAAGCGCGTTGCCAAGCGGCATTTGTCGGCGGTTGCCAGGGAACCACTCCAGATAGGCCAGACGCCGGCAATATTGAAACTCGTTAATCATCCGCGCCGGCAGCAACGACGTATCGCCGGACAATTCCGGAAACGGCAGCGGCAATTCAAGCTGGATGGGTGCTTGTTCGTCGGACACGGCTTAACTAACCCTCCAGCCAAAATATTTCCAGCAGTTCGCCGCCATGGCATGGTCGAACAGCCGCCATTCGATAACGCGATCCGCCGGAACCCGGTGCAAATGGCCGGCCCGATCCGCGAAATGGGCCGCCTCATAGCGAATGGCGTCGGGAACCAAAGGGTGCTGTAGGGGATAGGCCGTTCTTCGGGCCAGTCGGTTACGTTAAGGTCGGTCATGGCAGGAAAACTTGGTACGTCATGCGGTTTGTCATACAATTTGTCACTCGTTTTGTCGTTTTAATGGAGCCAACCATGCCCGCCATCAGCCTGCGTTTACCCAACGATGTGGAAGCCAATCTCAAAGCCGAAGCCCAACTGGAAGGCAAAAGCCAATCGGAAATTGCCCGGCTGGCGATTACCGAATACTTGGCCCGCCGCGAGCGCGAGCGGTTTATGGCGGAGATGGTGGCGGAAGTACGCACGGCGTACGCCGACCCGGAAATCCGCCGCGAAGCCTTGGCCATTGCCGAAGAATTCGATGCGGCCGACGATGCCCTGGACCGTTTGATTGCCGAAGAGCGCGCCGCCGGCATCGACCCTGATGAAAAATGGTGGGAATGATGAAGCGGGGTGAAATATGGGTCGGAAATTTGAACCCGCCGCGCGGGCGGGAAATCGGCAAAGCACGTCCGGTGCTGGTTATGCAGACCGACGAATTGAACGAGAGCATTACGCCGATGGTGGTGGTATTGCCGTTGACCACGCAGGTTTACCCGTTGTTCAAACGCTGGCGCGTCACCCTGCCGCCGCGCGGCCGGCTGCTGAAATCGTGCCAGATCATCACCGACCAACCTCGCGCCCTGGATAGAGACCGCTTCGGCGAAGGCCCACTCGCCACCATAAGCACCGAGGAACTGGCGGCGGTGGAGAAGAGTTTGCGGGGGGTGATGGGGTTATGGTGAGGCAAAATCCTATTCGGTGAATTAGGGGATTAATTTTTGAGTAATCCAGAACCTTATCACGAGTCGGAAATTGATAGCATCAGTGGCTGGCTATTTTTAAATGTACGATTCGTTTTGTATTTGAAGAGTGCCATTGCTGGAAAATTGCCACAAACAACTAAATAGTGCCTGAAAGAAAACTCGATTTTTTCATAATTCTGCCGGCTCACTGATCATAATTCCAACAGTTTTTCTGTATCGGTGAGTCCGTTTTTTCTTTTGAGTAGACTCAATGATGAAAATCAGCTAT
>Ga0207952_1000189_pt1 | contig 63299 bp, 81 predicted proteins | sample SubbioR12Aug_8Ca_FD_184831 | JGI IMG/M metagenome (GOLD analysis project Ga0207952, IMG submission 184831) | Serpentinite rock and fluid subsurface biosphere microbial communities from McLaughlin Reserve, California, USA - CR12Aug_8Ca (SPAdes) | ecosystem: Environmental > Terrestrial > Deep...
ATCGGAGGCTCTGACGAAAAGGCTTCTGAACAATACTGCTGGTATTTTCTGGGAGCCGATTCCCAGATTCAGGGCATCCCGCATTTCGGGCTTCGGGGCACCATCGAGGGATTCAGAACGAAGCGTCAGGATTTCAAAGGAAAACCGAATTATAAGCTCGATATTTTCCTGAATTCTGACCGGAAATACATCATCCGTTCCGGAATCGAAACAATCTTTACACGAGGGCTTCTTTTGAATCTGACGGAATATCTCTCCTCCGGAAAGGATTTGAAAACTCCTCTGATTATCGGAGTGAAAAGAGGAGAGGGAAACGTCGTTTTCAATCAGACCTTTGGCGATGACGACAAAGTGATTCGGGCAGATTGGGATAAAGACATGAAGCTCCTCCCTCTCATCTGGGAACTTCAAAAAAATCTTGGTCAAAATCTCGATGAAGCGAATTGCGAGGAATTGAGACCGAAGGAAAAGGGAGCGAAGAAAAATGAAAAATAATTTCCCAGCACTCGATTTTCTGAATCCGGAATCAGGACTTAAACCCCCTGATTCCGAAATCATTTCGCAAGATAGAGAGGGAAATAAAATCTTCGTCAAAAATGGGAAAGTCTTTCTTAAATTAATGAGCGAGGATAAACCGAGAAATATTGGTTCTCTCTCCGAAAATAAAAAGATTTTTCGATGTGAAAGAAAGAGGAGAATTCATTTGCACCGGATTTCTAATTCTTATGGTTTCAATCGAGAACTTATTGAATCCCTCCCAGAATTGGAAACGATTATTTTATCGGATGAACACGACAACTTTACGGTTCCGGTTTCCCTGATAAAAAACGGCGTGATTATGAATTTCAAAAATTCATCAGATGGAAATCAATATGAGCTTCAATATTTCGTTTCCCTCCAAAAACTAAAAGGACAAAAATAAAATGGAACTCAAAGAACGATTAGAAACTATCATTGAGAAGCAAAGAAAATTTCAGAGATTATGCAACAAGCCCATTGATTCAAAAGACCCATTTACCCAATCACTTTTATCTGAAACTTATCTTTTCAAACTAGTCGAGGAAGTGTTCGAGCTCAGGAAAACTTTTCCTTCTGCCCTGAATGATTCCTCCAAACATCAACCGGAAATCATCAGGGAGGAGCTATTGAAAGAGGGAGCCGATGTGATTCTCTTTTTTATTAATTTCTGTCTCGTCCATGAGGTCCAAATCGAGGAATTTTTTGATATAATCGAAAAAGTTCAAACCAATAATTTTCAGAAAAAATTCGCAACAATTAAGGAGCTAGAAAATGAAATCTTTCAGAACAGTTGACCTTATGCTTCGAGAGCTGATTCCAATGCTTAAGAATCAAAATCCGATTCCCTCCAGACTAGGGAATCAGCACGAGATTCTTAACTGGAGCTATAAAATCGAAACTCCCTCCCGTCCTTTTTCCTTTCGGGAAATCAATCAGAATTATGCAAGAAATTTTGTGAACTTTATCCTCTCTTTCGACAAACCGACTGAGATGCATGAACATCGGCAAAACCTGATGAAAATCAATCCGAAAGTTTCAAGATTTCTTGACACGGAAAAATACGAGGAAATCTTTCCGGAGGGAAATTCCGTTCTCTATCCCTCGAAATTAAAATCCGGATATTTACCAGCAATCGAGGAATTGAAAAAGCGACCGGATTCCAGACGAGCGATTGTTCCGATGTTGACCGAATCAGATTCAAGGCTTCTCGGAGCCCTCGATGGAGGAGAATCAATTACTTTAGAATTTTCGTGCACGGAATCTTTCGCTTTCTTTATCCGGAATGAAACCTTAAATCTCCATATTAATATGCGGAGTCAAAACATGCTGGGGGTTTTCCCTTATGATTGGTTTCTCTGGGTGAATCTTTTGGAGAGGACTTGGGTTGAACATTTTCCGAAATTCCAGATGGGCGAAATCTCCTCAAATATCACATTCTGTCATATTTACGAAGAAAAGAAGCCAGAATCGGCTAAATAGGGTTCATAGAATCGAGCCAGATGGCTTTTTATCCCTGAGTCCTTATGATGAGATTCAGGAAAAATTAAAGAATCGAGGATAAACTTAAAATGAATAATCAAATCAGACCAACTATAATTCTGGAGGGAATCGACAGAGCAGGAAAAACGACTTTTGCGAATTCCCTGATTGAAGAATTCGGCTTCGCATATTTCCATCCATCGAAGCCCATAAATCCGGAGGGATTTTTCCAGAGAGAGGAAATCAATTATCGGCTCTCCCTTTTATTTGAAAACTGCATAATTGACCGGAGCCCGATTTCACACTTCGCCTACGATAATCGCGTAGATTTTTCTTTCTTCGAGAATTGGAGAATCAACACGGAAATTTATATTTTAATCTTTCTTCCTTCAAACCGGTTCATCAGAGAAGCTCATCCGGATAACCAAAGAATGATTACGATAAACGAACGATATAAAATCGTCGCTTCAAAACTTCCTCATCATTGCCATAAAATCGAATACGACAATTTTGCGGAATTGAATTCCCTCCTCGACCAGTACAGAGCACATTTTAGAAAATATAATTCCGGAGAACAAAAAGGAGCTTTCCAGAAATGAAAATTTTATTAATTCCCTCTTTTTCAATGCGTTCCTATTCAGAGGAGAAATGGTTCCTCACAAGGGATGCTCACGGCAATCAAGCAGCAGCTTTCTCGAAATATCTGAATCAATTAGGACATGATGTAGATGTTTTAATTCCCTCGAAAAATGATTTAGACACGATGCCGAATTTCTTTCAGGATTCCTTTTTGATTCCTGATTCATTTTACTCGGTTTCCATTAAAGACCAGAGGCATAATTTCAAATCGAAAGATTTATTGAAAACTCGGTATAATGTGATATTTACGGGGCACATTGAATATGTCGAATTCCTCCGGAAACTTTATCCTGATTCCAGAATCATTTCAGTTTTCACTCATGGACCCCTGATGAATAGAGAATATAAGTTCCGGAACAGGAAAAATATTCTCCAATCTGATTTGGTTCTCTATAATTTCAGGAAAGATTTAATCGAGGATTTAATCAGGGAATTCGGCGAGGATAAATTCCAGGCTTGTTATCGTTATTCTGATGTTTCCTTATCAACCTATGCTTTGGATTTGAAACCGAGAAAAAACACAATCCTGATGCCATCTCGATTAAATGACCGGACGCGTTATAATCTCGAAAATCTGAATATATTTTTTAAGAAATTGAAGAATGACGGGTTCGAGATTTACTACACAGACCCGAATGAATCAAGTCTTTTTTTCGAGGGAACTTTAATCCATCAGATAAATCGCTTTGAATGGCTTTATCTCCTCCGGAAAATGGACTATATTTTTATTCCCTATGATACGGAAACAACTTTTTCTGCGATTCAGAATGAAGCAATGCTGATGGGAACAAAGATTATAACCCAAAGACCGAAGCACCATTATTCGAGATTGAGTGTTCATTCTCAGTTGTATTTCGAGGAGGGAAATTTTGAGTCATTGGATAATCCGAAATTATCCGGATATGACCAGTACGATATGTCAATCGAAGCGAAAAAATCTTTCTCGATTGATTCCAATTACACGAACAGATTATTTCTCGGAGGTGAACCAAGTGACTTCTTATAATCCGGAATTTTATAAATCAATCGAAAGAAGCTCTACGATTGGAGCTTTCAAAATCATTCCTCTCGTTCTGAAAAATATCAGCGATAGAGGATGGAAAATAAAATCAATTCTTGACGTTGGCTGCGGGACTGGTTCGTGGCTGAAAGTCGCAAAAGAATTCGATTCGGAAATCAGGATTAAAGGAATTGATTTTGATGTTCCTCCGGAATCTCTTTTGATAGAAAAAGAGGAGTTTGAAATCGTCAACCTCCGAAGCCCTTTCTTTATCGGACAATCTAACGGGTATGATTTAACAATCTCCCTCGAAGTCGCAGAACATCTGGAGGAGGAATTCTCCGATTCGTTCATTCAATCATTGACACGAACGACGGACTTGATTCTTTTTTCTGCAGCGATTCCTCATCAAAAGGGAACGAATCATGTCAATTGCCAATTTCCTTCATATTGGAAAAAGAAATTCGTGAAATACAATTTCTTTTGTGTCGACACGATTCGCCCTTTAATCTGGAATGATGAGGATATAAAATTCTGGTACAAACAAAATATAATGATATTTTACCGGATGAATAAGGAAAAAGATTTGAGCTTCGGGAAATTGAACGACGGGCTTTATCCTTCATTTTATGGAGCTGATTTAGTTCATCCGGAAATGTTGAAACAAGTTATTGAGGAAAAAATATAAATGATTGTAAATCAAGAAAATTTTGAGGAAGCACTTGATTTAATAACCGAGGACGAGTGCGTTGTTGATACGGAAACCGAGGGGCTTGATGTCTGGAATAAACACAAGCAGTGCGGGATTGGGATTTGTAATTCGAGATTTGAAACGGCGTATTTTCCGTTTCGACATAAAAATAATTTAGAGAAAATGCCGATGCTGAATTTCTTCTCTGATGAAAATGAAATGAATCTCCCTCTCGAATATCTCCCTCGTATTTTTGAACGCCTGAATCGCGTTAAAACAATAATAGGACATAACATAAAGTTCGACTTAGTCGCTCTTTTGGGAGATGGTTTTCATCTGGAGGAATCCCAGAAAATCGAGGACACCATGGCTCTCGCGAGATTATATTTTCCGGGCAGATTCGATAGGTTAAATCTGGAAACTGTCTCAATGAAAGTTTTGAATCTCGATGAAAAGTGGAAATCAATCTTTGTTCAATATTTGAAGAAAAACAAGATTGACCATAACTACGACATGGGAGACCCCGCAATCGTTGGAGATTATTGCGAAAAAGATTGTCTCAACACCGCTCGTGTAAGAATCTGGATGAGGGATAAAATATCGCGAATGGATATGGATGAGCTTTATCTTCAAGAATCGGCTGTAACGCTTGCTTATTGGGAAATGGAACAGGTCGGGCTTCCTTTCGATTCTGATTATCTGGAATCGAGAATCCCTCTTTTGAAAGATAAACTTATCCGGATTGAAGCGGATATTCATTTTCTCTGCAAAGAGCATTATGAGGAATCAGGGAAAAAATACACGAAGTTCGATATTTTATCCAATAACCAGCTCGATGAAGTAATGATGGAGCTCGGAATTGAATCTTTCACGAAAACCCCAACTGGGCAGAATCAATGGGATGTTACTAATCTCCTCAGAATCGAACATCCGATTGCAAAAATGATTCTCGATTTCAGGGCGATGGATAAAATGCTCGGAACTTATTTCCTCCCTCTCCGAGAATGGAAGGACGGGAGAGTTCATCCGAATATTGTTTCTGCTGGCCCGATTACAGGACGCGGGGCTTGTAGAAATCCGAATCTCCAGAATCTTTCAAGAAAGAAAATTTTCATCGAGGGAGAGGAACTGAACGAAGAAGCAATGGACGCCGTCCGAGCAATGCTTGGAGCGAAATCCGGAGTCGAGAATACGGACGTCGTTCAGGGAAAAGCCTTTTCCGGATTGATGGGCTATTCTCAATCGAAAGAGGACGACTCGGAAACCCTTTCAACTTCGGAAGTCCGGAGATTATATATTCCTCCGGAGGATTATTATTTTTATACGATTGATTATTCTCAGATGGAAATGAGGGTTTTCGCAGATTATGTTCAGGATGAATCATTGACGGCGCTTCTGGAATCCTCAGATTTTGATTTCCATTCACACGTCGCAAAAGAAGTCTGGAATACTTCGGAAAAATCCGATTTATGGAAATTCTACCGAGTTCTCGCGAAACAGATTAATTTCGGTCTGATTTATGGAATCGGAGACGGGAAATTGGCAACTCAGATTCATAAAACAATTGATGAAGCGAGAATTTATAAAGCGGAATATTTCGCGAGATTCCCGAAAGCCCTCGGATTCATGGAGAAAGTCAAACAGACGATATGCTCAAGGGGCTGGGTAAAAAATCGGTTCAATCGGAGATATTATATTGAAGCAGAAAAAGCTTACAAAGGAGTAAATTATCTCGTTCAGGGAACAAGCGCTGATATTGTGAAAAATAGAATCGTTGCTTGTCAGAACTTTATTAAAAAAGAAAAACCATTATCAAAATTAGTAGTTCCCGTTCATGATGAGGCTATCTTTTTCGCCCATAAATCCGAACATCGGCAAATCATTCCATATTTCAAAGGAATCATGGAGGAAAGATGTATACAAACATTTTTACCGACTTCGGTTGCAAGAGCGAAAACTTCATGGGCTGATAAAAAAGATATTTGTATCGAGTGTTTTGAATATTTGAAAGAGGAGAAATGTAATAATGACAAATGCGTCAGCTACAAACCAGAATCAGAATAGGCTTTCATGGGATGAATATTTTTTCTCTATTCTGGATAAATTGAAAGAAAGAGGAACATGCCCTCGGAGACAATGTTCCGCCCTGATAACGGATGATAAATTTCATATTTTATCAACCGGTTACAATGGAGCTCCCTCCGGAATTGATAATTGCATCGAACATCCGTGCGGAGGTCAGGATGACGAAAAGGGAGACACGAGAAATTGTATTGCCCTCCATGCGGAAGAAAACGCCGTCCTCCATCTGGAGGGAAATTCAAGATTCGCTCATTATCTTTATTGCACGAATCTCCCTTGTTTTCATTGTGCAAAGATAATTTCTCAAAGTTCAGTCAAAGTCGTAATCTATGAGGAAGATTATGCGGATAAAAGAGGTCTGGATTTACTAATCAAAAAAGGAACTCTCGTGTTTCAATATGCGAGAATAAATCGAGGAAGAATACCATGTCAAAATTAACAATAAATCGAGAAAAACTACTAAAGAAATTGAAATTTATCGGAGGGATTCAAAAGGAACAGGACGCGAAAATCCTGATTCGAGGATTCAGGGACGAGTTATTCGATGGAAAACAACTTGAGTTTATTTCCTATCAGAATAATTTTATTGCAAAGAATTATTTCATGAATGAGGAATTTTTCAGTTACGACGAGGAGTTTGAATTTATGCTTCCCGTGAAAAAATTCATTCAATTAATTTCCCTGATGAATCAGGAAGAAATAAAGATTTCGATTTCACCGACAAAGATTTTAATCGAGTCTGGAAAGTCGAAACATTCAATGAATCTTTCTCTGGAGAAATTTCCGGAAATTCATAACGAGATTTCATTCAATGAAATAATCTCCATTAATTCCGAGAAATTGAAGCAGCAGCTTGAAATGACTTCGCTCTCCATGAGTAAAATCGAATCGGCTCAATTTCAGCTCCGAGCGTTCGAGATGAGGATTACACCGGATTATCTTCAATTCTCCTCTTGTGATGGACGACAAGCCTCAAGAGCACGGCTTCATGATGGATTTGAGTTATCAAATGATGAAGAAATAAAAATAACTTTTTCCTTTGAATCATTGGACAAAATTAAATCTTTCCTGATGGACAAGAATTCTGAGATTGAAATTTCTCTCTCTCCGTCTTATATTAAATTTAATTCCGGAAAATCCGAGTTATTTATTAACCAAGGATTTTCAAACTTTCCTGATGTAGATAAACTATTTTTTGATACTCCAGCAATGAAGGTCGAAATTGACAACGGTGAATTCTCAAGATTATTGAGATTGGTCAAAATCTCTGAGGACGCGCTTAATCAACAGATAGTGTTCCGAATGAAAGATAACAGGTTTTTTATCGAACTTCGTTCCTCATTCGGAGAGGGACAGGAATTTTTTACAATTGATTATCCGAAAGAGGAAAGAAAATTTTCTTTGAACGATAAATCCCTAATTGAATATTTAATGAAGTTTCCGGAAAGAAAATCAAGCCTTAAAATATTTGATGACATTAGATTTCCGGTAAATTTGCTAATGGAGATGGACAATCAAGATTTTGAATTATCCCTCTTTCCTTTAAGGACTGATTAGTCTATAATAGTTTCGATGTCTACCAAACATCGGTTGAAAAATCCGAACCACGAATCGGCACATATTATTTTTAGATTTACGTATAGCCTGTAAATTTAAGTTAATGCTTCAAACTTCTAAGGGTGGTACCTCAGAGGATAAAGAGGTTTGATTCGTGGACTCTTTTGGAGCATTAACTTATTTTTAACAGGCTATGTTTTTTCTACTCTACTTTTTATAGGATAAAAAATAATATGTCAGCTACAGTCGTAGTCCCGAATCAACAAGATATTGATTTAGACTTTGAATTGGAGAATCTTTCCGAGCCATTCGTAATGATTCCCAATCTCGTTGCTCAAAATCTTGATATGTCCCTCGAAGCACTCGGAGCTTTAACAAGAATGCTTTCTTATTCAAAGAATTTCAAATTCAAGCTATCTTGGCTCCAGAAAGCGTGGGGCATCGGGCGTGATAAGCTAAAAAATATCATCAAGGAATTGAAGAATCTCGGATTCATCAAATTCGTTTCAAAAAGAACCCCTGATAACACGAAGTTCTCCGGATGGAAATGGTTTCTCTCCAATAAACCGGTGTTCAAATCAAAGGGAATCGAAAAGGAAATCCAGAAAGACGGATTTTCAGTATCTCTGGAGGAAGATAAAAACCAGAGTGACGAGATTTCAGACTCTCTGAATATCAGTAACTCATTAAGAAAGACTAGATTGAAAGATAAGAAGAAAAATAATAAAAAGAAAACTTTCATCTCTCCGGATTTCGAGTTAACACATGTTCTGATTGAATGGACTCAGAAAACCTTTGAAAAGAAAATCCCTCTCAAAGAATTGATATTTCAAACAGATTTATTTATTCAGGAATATTTAGACTCCGGAATCGAAAGAACCTCATGGACACGGTCTTGGATGACTTGGATAAAAAACGCCGTTTCATGGGATAAGATAAATTATGAAAATCTTGATGAATCCGAGAAAGTTTTAACCCCGCCGAAAGATGTAAATCAATATATTGTGAAAAGACCGAAAGATTGGTGGAAAACGAAACCGAAGGCTGAGGAGGAACTGCCGCTCTAATGCTGTTTCCTTCGAGCAGGATGGATTTTCTCCCTCTGGAATGATTCATCCATCGAATCTAAGTTTTATAGTCAGAAATCGAGGATAAAAAAGAATGAATAAATTAGATGAAATATTGAGTCATCTGAATAATGTTAAGCCGAGAGGAGAGGATTTTACAGCGCAATGTCCAATACATGCTGATAGTAAAAATTCTTTCTCGATATTCAAAGCTTATGATGGGAATTATATTCCATTTTGCCATGCTGGTTGTTCCCTTGAGGAAATCAGAGATTGGCTTAAATCCCTGAATCTTAATTTCAAATTCAAAGATAAGGGAATAACAAATATTTACCAATATTATTCTCCGGATGGAGAGGAGACATTTCAATGCTGCCGTTATTTCCCGAAAGATTTTAAGCAGAGAAGAAAATCCGGCGATAAGTGGGTCTGGGATTTGAAGGGCGTAGAATTGACTTTATACCGGCTTCCGGAATTGATAACCTCTGAAATATCGAGGGCGGTCTTTATTACGGAGGGAGAAAAGGATTGCGATAGATTGATTTCAAATAGCTTGATTTCCGTTTCTCCTCCTCTCGGAGCAGGGAAATGGAAGGAAACTTATAATAAGTTCCTGAAAGACAGGACGGTGTATATTGTTGAGGATAACGACTCGGAGGAAAAGAAATTTGCCGGTCAGAAAGGAGCCCTCAAGATTGCAGAATCCCTCGTCAAAGATGGGCATAAAAATCTAAAAATTATTTCCTTCAAAGAATATCAGGGAATAAAAGATGTTTCGGATTTTCTGGATTCTCATTCAATGGATGAGCTAAAAGAATTAATTAAAAAGACTCCAAAATTTGAATTCTCCCAGATTGAAGAAAAACCAGTAATAAAACCGGAAGCTCATTATCAATTACCCGCAGCTCCGCTTCTCGAATTGGAGATAATAAATTCATGTTTGGCGGATAATACACTTTTCCTCCGAGCCTATGAGTTTATTGATTTCAATTCTTTTTATCTTCCAATCCATAAAAGAGCCTGGCAAATTGCGACTGCTTCATACGAACACCAAGCTTTCGTTGATAAGAATCTTGTCCTCTCGAAAATGATTGATGAGGGAAAGGAATCATTAAGGTTATTCGAGGAGAAATTAACAGGAGTATGTCTTTCGTATTATCAGTTTGAAATCTATTGTCGAGATATTCAAATGAAATCCCGTCTCCGGAATCTCATTAAATTATCTGATGATTTCTCCCAGAAAGCACGGGAGGCTCCAAGCGAAGAATTATTCGAGCAATTTGAACAACAGGTCTTTTCTTTGACAAATTCTCTGGAGGAAAATCCGGACGGAGATTTTGAGGATTTAGGACAGGCGGTTTCTGATACGATTCATAAGGCTGAAAGTTTTACGGGAGAACTTCTCGGAATCTCCTCCGGATATACAGACCTTGATGAAAAGACTTCAGGGCTTCAGAAAGAGGATTTGATTATTATTGCAGCCCGTCCTTCGATGGGTAAAACTTCTCTTGCGACGGACATCATATCGAACACAATTCCGGATAATCTGAAAGTCGCTTTCTTTACTTTGGAGATGTCCAAAGAACAAGTCGTCAATAAAATCATTTCTCAAAATCTGGAGATTCCTGCCCAGAGAATTAAAAAGTGGGATTTATCATTTCAGGAAAAAGAAGATGTTCAGAATTTCAAAAGTCAGATTTTAGATTCAAATATTAAAATCAATTTCAAACCCGGCATCAACATCGTTCAGATGAAAAGAAGCCTCCGGAGATTGGTTTCCAAAATCGGACCTCTGGATTTAATCGTAATTGATTATCTTCAGCTCATGGGAACTTATGGAAAATATGAATCCAAAGAAAAAGCGGTCTCCGATATATCGAAAGGATTGAAGGAAGTTGCTCGTGAGTTCAAGTGCCCAGTAATCGCTCTCTCACAACTGAATAGAAAACCGGAGGAAAGAAAGGGAGACCATAAACCCATCATGAGTGACTTGAGAGAATCCGGAGCAATCGAGCAGGATGCAGATATTATCATCTTTCTTTATCGAGAGGATTATTACAAAAAGGACACGGAAAATCAGGGTGTGACGGAGGGAATTATTTCCAAAAATCGGCAAGGACCGACGGGAAGCTTTTATCTCCAGTTCATCAAGGAATATACTCATTTTGAGAACTCGACTTTTCAAAATGATGGTTCATTCTAAGTGAAACAAATGTTTCATGAGAGAAACAGATTCCGGAGGATTTCTGATGAAAACTTAGAAAGTGTTAAAAATTGACAATTTAGGGAAAATTAAATGATTGAAAAAACAAGCACTTATAGAGATGAAAAATCGAGTAATATCATTACATGGATTATGAGTCAAAAAGCCATCTGACTCGAACTATCGAGAAAGCGTTTTATTTTCAATAACTTATGGACACTATTTTTTGTTTCATAAAAATAGTCTAAAATTTGATAAATCGAGGTATAAATTATGACGATAAAAAGATATTTACAACAGGATAAATTAGGGAATATTTCCTCCGGAGAAAAAGAATTTCTCCTCAATCATGTGTGCGATACGATGGATAAAGTTCGGGCTCGTTTCGAGGAATGTATCCGCCTGAATTTCGGAAAAAAGAAAGTCCTCTATGTTTCAACAATGGTTTCAATTATTGAAAAACATTTCGTCTGGAATATTTCCGTCCGGATGGGAATGCGTTTCAAATCCTCCAGAGAATTAAAAAAAGTTTCTAATTGGGTTCCGGAGGATAAAAGAAAAATTTTTGAATTGATGGATGAATACTATAAATATGTCGGCTCAAAAAATCTGGAATTCGAGAGTCGGCTTGAATATGAAACCTCCGTTCACTTCAATAAAAAATTGAGCTATGAGGAAATAGAATCTCTTTACGACGATACGAAAAATAAATTTGAAAATGGGGTAATCGAATAATGAGCTACTCTGAATCATGGCTTGATGAGATTTTGAAAAAAAATCCTCAATTGAAAGTAAAAGAGGATAGATTGATAAATCCTCCGGTTATTCACGCCGCTCCATCTGCTCAACCCAAGGGAATGAATAAACTTGAATTGAGATATAGTTATTTTTTACAGAATCAATTTCTCGGAGGAGAAATTATTAAATGGATGCACGAGCCGTTTAATCTCAGATTGGCAAATCCTAAGTGCCATTATAAAATTGATTTCCTCGTGATAAATCTCCAGATGGAAATTGAGCTTCATGAAACCAAGGGCGAATGGGTAGATGGAGATGCTCTTGTGAAATTCAAAGTCGCTGCAAAAGAGTTTCCTTTCTTTCGCTGGAAGTGGGTAACAGAGGAACTTGGAGTCTTTGTTTATCGCGAACTCTGGAACGGTTCGTGGTTGAAAGAATCTCAGAAATAGTATAATATCTTTTTGAATCTGAGAAAGAATTGAAGTTTAATTCCTCTCTCGGTTTCCCTACCTGATAATCAATTATCCTCGATTTATGGTAAAAGGGCTTTCAGATGAAATTTATCTGAAAGCCTTTTCGGGTTGTTGATGTTAAAATTTCACATTTTTTATCTTGAATTAAAATTCAATCTCAGTTAAAATTTTTCATTGGAAGAAATTCCAAGATTAAGAATCGAGGATAAAAGAATGAAAAAAGAATTTATACGAGGAGTTTTAGAGTTAACTAACGGGCCGATTTCCCTGAATGATTTCGAGAAAACGGAACATCCGGATATTTATAAGCTGAAGGAAAAGGCAGCATTAAGTGGGCATGAGTGGGTTTATTTCAATGGGTTTGATTATATTGAAATTAATCCTCTCCTCTATGGAGCCTTTCAGGAATTGAACCAGCTTGATAATTTCAATCAATTTGATAATGTTTCCGATAAGGAACTTTATGTTGCGAAGAATCACGTCAAGAAATATATTGATGAAGGAAACTGGGTTGACGCGATGCTTTTCATTTCGGAAAGAGTTGGTTTTATGGTTTATCTGGATAATTTCGATAAAATTCCGGATGACCAGAAATATGATGCTTTTATTAATCTTTATACAAGATGTGATTTCGGTTTCCATCTTTTGAAAGACCATTATCGAAAGATATTTGATTACGCGCATCTCTCGAAAGAAAGAGAGGAAAGATTGAATAAATTAAAAGGGAAATTCGGAGAGAAAAAGAAGTTCCGGATTTTTCACGGCGTTTCCTATGATTTCCCTGTTTATGATTATTACTCGTGGACTTTGAATGAAATGACCGCTCAATTCTTCGCTTATAGATATTCCAATTTCGGTGAAATCCTACAAAAAGATATTTTATTCAAAGACGCCGTCGACTACTTATCTGATAGAAATGAGGAGGAGATTCTTTTTTCTCCATCAGATACATTTTTGAAACTTATGTTTAGAAACAAGGAGGAGGGAGAATAATGTCAGAATTTGTTCATGATATGGGAACTGATTTTCAAGTCTTTCTTGATTCCCTCGATAATAAACCAAAATACACGGAGCAGGAGCTTTTGGAAAAGATGGGCTATGAAGCTTATCAATTCACACAGGCATCGAATTTCCTGATTAAATATTCCTCATCCATTCAAAAGAGGAGAGTTAAAATCAGGACGATACTTCTTGCGAAACGACCGGATTTAATCCAGAATCCGAAATTAAAAGCCCATCTGGAAAAATGCTTCGAGGATATAAAATTCAAACCAACAAAAGAGGATATTGATTCTTTTATTGAATTGGAACTCGGAGACATTCATTCCCAGATGCAGAAGGCTTCGGAAAGAATGAAAGCTTCTGAAAAACTCCATGATATGTATCAGAAGCAACTTTCGTGGTACCAGTCAGTTTTGAAAAGAGAAACCGCCGAATGGATGGCTTCCAATCGAGGAACTTAATCATGAGAAAATCGAAAATCACTGATATGCCATTACTCGATTTCCTGAAAGAAATTTCTCCGGATGAAGTTATCCTTCATCCTCATCAGGAAAAATTACTGGACGCGATTTCTGAGGGAAAGAGATTGGTTATAAATCAACCTCGGAGATATGGAACTGCTGTCCTTGATGAATTAATCAGGGAAAGAACAAATGGCGAATCGAAATATAGACCAATCGGAAAATATCCGGTTTTCTGTATCGTCAGTCGTAAGGATGGAAAAGTTGTTTCTCATTGGTCATGTGAGGAACCCGATGTCGAGGAGTTCAAAAATAGTTCGATTAAAAGAGGGAATCTTGTGGAAGTCTTTCCGCACGATGAATACTGGGAAAAATATAAAAGAGGAGAATTCAATAAATGAAAATCAAGGTTTTAGACAATGGATACGTAAGATTGGTGGAATCTTATGGCAGAGGCGATGCCGGAATCATGGAGGCAGGAATCATCGAAGCAGCGAGACAATCTACGCAGGGAAATTTCAGGGGCTGGGATATTTGGCACTGCGGGACTTGCGGAAATAATTTCAAATCGAAAATCAATCATGACATTTCCGGAGGACTCGATGAGTTGAGTTCAAGTTCATTGGTCATCTGTAAACAGAAGAATTGGTCGAATGATGAAAAACTTCTCGGATTTCTTTTTAATAATGAACCGAAGCATTCGACACCTTTTGAATTTTGCGGATTGATTATTGAAGTTCAAGCTCCGATTTTCGTATTCAGGGAATGGCACCGGCACCGGACTCAAAGCTATAATGAGATGAGTGCAAGATATGCGCCTCTCCCTGACATGAATTATGTTCCGGATAAAGAAAGATTATTCCTTACTCAGAATGAGAATAAACAGGCTCAAGCAATATCCGGAAGTAAGCAACTCGATGATAATTATGCAGAAGGATGGTTGAGCGAATTGGCTATTTTATATGAACGTGCTGAAAAGGTTTATCAATATGGGCTTGATGTAGGGATTCCGAAAGAAGTCGCCCGAGTCGTCCTCCCAGTAGGAAGATATTCAAAGATGAGAGCTTCTGCTAATCTCCTCAATTGGTTGAAATTCTTATCTTTGAGAATGGACTCAAAGGCTCAATGGGAAATCAGACAATATGCGAATGCTGTTGCTGAAATCATTTCAAATGAATTTCCTAAAACTTGGTCTCAATTCAAAAAATAATCCGGAGAAATTCAATGTCAGAAAACTTAGAAAAACACGACCCGATAAATCCCTCTCATTATAAGAAAAATCCCTCTGGGCTCGAATGTATTCACATTACTCGGCACATGGGATTCAATACGGGAAACGCCGTAAAGTATCTCTGGAGATATGAGGAGAAAGATTTGATTATTGCTTTGAAAAAAGCAGTCTGGTATTTAGAGGATTTGAAAGAACATCATTATATTTCTGCGATGTTCCCAATCGTCGCTCTGGATGGAGGAATGATTGAGGAGATTGTTTCCGGATTCCATTCCGAGAATATACAGCAAGCTCTCCGGTTTCTCCTCAATTCCAGATTGCCAATGACTCCTTTGAATCTTCAATATGTAATCGGCTTGATAAATAAAGAAATCGAGGAATTAGGTAAATTTTAATATGCCAACGAAAAGAAAAACAAAATATAGTTCATCTCGCTCAATCTCATTGACGGATTTGAAATATCGTAACCGCCTGAAAGTCCGTTCAAAGAATCGAGATAATAAAATCGAGGATTTGAGGGAGTGTCCCTCCTGTCATTCAAAATCCGGTTATTATCATGAGTCCTTTCATGAATCCATCGAGAGAGAAATAAGTTCTTTCCGGAAAAATTCAAAATCGAAAATCGAGATTGAAGTTAAATCCGAAATCTGGAAATCAAATATTTATTTCTGTCTCGAATGCCATACTCCGATTGCTTATCATCGAGAGGAGGAGAAAAAGGAAGAAAACAAATAAATGTTAAAGTTTCACATTTTATTCTTGACAAGCTATTTCTAATATGAGAGGATGTCTTTCAAGGGAGAGAATCCCAAAATTAAAAATCAAGGATAAAGAAAATGTTAAATCCGGAAAGTGTCAAAGTGGTGAAAAATGAAATCGAAATCATGAGGAATGAAGTTAAAGAAGGTTTCCGACGAACTCGGGTAATTAATTCGACAACGATACAGGCGACGAATCAGGGAGTCAATGGTTATGGAGGAAAGGTTTTCTATTATTACATCAGTGTTAAAGATGACGAAGGAAAAGTCACTTGGTCGAATTCTTCCTCTCGATTGAATGAAATCCTTTCTTGGTATTCTAAGAGAATCAAGACCCTTAATTCTAAGAATCAAATCCATTAAATAGACCGAAACTCCCTCCTCTGGGAGTCATGGAGTTAATCTCCATCTGATGAGGTCAGATTAAAAAATCGAGGATAAAAGAAAATGGAAAAAATTCAGAAAACACGGATTGAAAAAGTCTCGGATTTGAAACCGGGCGACGTTATTTACAAATTTGAAAGATGGTCTTATGAAAAGAATCTCAAAGCTGAGAAACCTTTACCGGTCATCAATTTTCATCGAATCTTTGTTATCTCAAATGTTCATTTATCGGAGGGAGGAAAATGGCTTTTCGATTATCGGAAACACGACCGGCTTTCTTCATCGAACGGAGACCACTTGAAAGTCATCAGGGCTTTGGCGGAAAGAAAAGTTTGTGAGGGCGGAACATTCGGGTGCAATCAGAGAATTCCGGAAAAGGGCGAATTCTTTCATTCGGAAATCTGGAGACTGGACACGATTCGGAATTCGGTTTCTCCCTCTTATAATTATTCCGGAGTGATTCTTTACAAAAATCCGGCTTATGATTTGATGCATTAATCAGGGAGAAAGAATTTTAATAAATGAGGATAGAAGATTTCAAAAAATCGAAAGAATACAGGGACTACATAGTCCCTCAACATCCGTATTATGAATGCCTCATCTCTCTTAATCGAGATGGGTTTTTATGTTATAAATTAATAGTGATTATTAAGAGGGGTTATAATTCGTATTCGATTTATAATCTCTTAAATAGTCCTGATGGTTCAATCCAGATTAAGCACGATTCTTCCTCGATGACGGATTTGGACGTGTTTAAGTTTCTATTGAATCTCTTTTCAAAAGAGGGTTAAAAATTATGCCAAATTTAGAAGAAATCAAGAATTTGAAATTAAAAACAATTCTGGAAAGTCTTTCCGGAACAGAATGTTTTTCATGTGGTTCGAGGAAGGGGGCGAAGATGAGTCACTGCAGACCCTGCTACTTTGCGCTTCCTCCGGAAATGAGAAAGAATCTTTATAATCGAGTCGGTTCGGGTTATGAGGAAGCTTTCAAAGAATCCCTTATCTTTCTGGAGGAAAGGAAGTCATGAAGATAGGCTTTACTTCGCCCAGAGAGGGGGTTTCCTCCGTTCAGATTCGGACTTTAATCCGATTACTCGGATTGTTCGATTTGAAAGAGGGAGACGAAGTTCACCACGGCTGCTGTATCGGAGGAGATGAGAAGATTCATGAGCTCATCAGAGAATATTATCCGGATGTTTCGATTATTGGGCATCCTCCGATATTGACGAAATTCATTTCCCAGATAACAGATTTCGACGAGCTCCGGCTTCCTCTGGATTTCCTCCATCGAAACAAGGAAATCGTAAATGAAACGGATATTTTAATCGCCCTTCCATCCGGCCCCGAAGTAATTCGTTCCGGAACATGGGCAACTATTCGGTATGCTCTGAAAGGTAGCAAATCAGTTTATATCATCAGAGAGGAAAATTAATAATGGTTGATAAAATAGCCAAGATAGATAAAAAAGATGAAATTGATTCTCAATCCATCCAGAACATTGAAAATCTCATCAAAGTTGTCCTATTCACGGGAAAATATCTGAAATTCCGGATTGAATATCATCGAATCGAAGATACACGGGACTACTTCATTTTTACTTTATTCAGGAACGAAAAGCCGTGGAGAGTAATCGGAGGAGTTTCCGAAACTTTATATTATTTTCTCGGAGCTTATGAGCAGGAATACAATGAAACGGTTGATGTGAATTCCCTCAAAAAGAGAATGGATAATTATTCCCTGAATCATCAAATTAACTGGTCATCCGAGAAAGTATTTTATTAAAAGATTAAAAGAATGAAAAGATTAATATTCTTACAAAATACATATTCGGAAAAATATCAGGGAAAGGAATTTCCCAGAGACGAATGGTGGAGAGGATTCAAAAAAGGATTGGCTTTCCGGAATCTCGAAAAGATATTTGCGATAAATCTCCGGAGAGACATGGTCTGGAATCTCACACCGATTGCGGGAAAGGATTCCTCCTCGATTCTTCCTCCGGATTTTCATTATATCGAGGACGCAATTATTAAACATAGACCAAAATATGTTGTCGCTTGTGGTCTGAAAGCAATCTCTGCTCTGGATTTGGTTCTGGATAAAAATCTTTTAGGAATCACGCATCCGAGCTACAGATTCAATACTGAGGATTATTTTCTCCAATTGAGATTTTTGGTCAATCTCAATCTGGAGGGAAAATATAAGGCTTTTCCCGTCAAAGGGCAAAAGGAATTAAAACTAACGCAGCTATAAATCAATAAATCGAGGATAAAAGAATGATTGTAAAATATGGAGATTCAGAGGATAGTCCGGAAAGAGACGCCCTCATATTGGAGATATTACCGAAAGAGACTTTGATTTCAAAAATCATTGAGCCTCAGATTGAGGAACATCTTTTTGAAGCATTGGCAGAATGTGTAATGGGAGAACTTCAAATCTTTAGAATGTACCCGAAAAAGATTGGTTCTCAACCCATTGAGGAGAAAATTAAAACATTCGACCCGACGAATAACGAGACCTGTTTCATGGGAAAAGGATTCAAATCAAATGATGAGCTTCAGGATGTAGAACTGGTGAAATATCGAAAAGCAATTGGCACCATTCCGCATTATGTCTGGGGAAACGTCACGCTCCTCGAAATCTGGGGAGGAGACCATTTTGAAGATTATCCGGATATGGTCATTGGCGCGTTTGAATATGCTTTCAGATTGAGAGACGAGTGCCCGAAAATAAAATTCTACACGAATCCTCTTTTCAAGAATGAGAAATCAAAAGAGTTCAAATTATCCCAAAAACAAAAGGATGAAAAAGAGTTTCTCGATGATTTACTGGCAAGAGCTCTGGTATATGGTGTGAAAAGTGTCGAACAGGCTCGGAGAGATAGAAAGAGGAGATAATAAAATGGGTTGGGCAAAAAGAAATCGAAATAAAATCTCTCCGGAAATGAAGCGTAAAATTCTCGGAGAAACAATCAACATCATTTATGATAAAATCCCTAAGGTTAAATGCCAGGGGCACTGTCATCCCTTCTGTTCCGCAATCGCAATGGAACCTATCGAGAAAGAGCTCATCGAAGAAAAACACGGTTCTTTCCCTGATGGATATGAATTCCTCGATGGAGGAGTAAGGTGCGGAAGTTTAACTTCGGATAATAAATGTTCAATCTATGATAAGCGACCTTTGATTTGTAGATTATACGGCGCAACAAAAACAATGATGAGCTGCCCGTTAAATTGTGAAGTCGAGGGAGAACAACTCGATGTCGAGGAAGTGAATCGTTTATTTATCGAAATGAAGTTTCTCAATCTGGAATATTATTTCCCGAAAAGAGCAGAAGAATTAATGTCCCTCGTCAATTCCGGAAAGGGTGTTGATTTGGAAAAATATTGTGGAGTCCATCTCTTTAATGTTCCGGAGGAGTTATGGCGAGATGATATGACGGAAAAGAGTGAACACCGGAAAATCCGGAAAACTCTCGAATCGAAAGCCGGTAGGAAATTGACCGAGAAAGATTTCGAGCTCCATCAGTTCAAAAAGAAAATAAAGATATATTCGGAGATAAAAAACATTCTGGATAATCCCAATGTTTCAGGGAATCAACAAATCAATCTTTTTAATCTCGATGGATGGAAAAAGGATAGAGGAGATAAACCACAAAAGATTGATGATATTCAATCATTCTTCAAAAGTGATTTAATTAAATTGAGTGTTCCGGAATTATGGAAACTTCTTTTCGATGAGGATATAAAAGATATTAATCAGGAAGTTTCAGGAATATAAAAATCTTATGAATGAAGAAACAGAAGTAGATTCACAAGCGATTGAAGAAATAGAAGAATTAAAAATTGATATTCTTCCTCCGGAGAAACCGAAAAAGGTAAAGGGAAACCTAAAGGATAAAAAGACGAGCAAAGGTAAACCGACTCCGAAGCATATAATCGCTGCAATCATTGGGGCATATCTCTCCGGAAAGTATCAATCGCAACTCGAAATCGCGGACGCCGTAGGGACATCAATCTCGAATGTAGAAAACACAATCTCCTCGATTCCGAAAGAATATATTATTCTCAAAGATGAGGCGGTCAATCAGAGAATAGCTTTGAAAGTTGTTGAATTTATCGAGGAGGGCTTTGAATCATTGAAACATCTTGATAATCATTTCCGGAATGAAGCATGGTTGATGAATCAGGACGCAGAACAACTCGGAAAGCTTTACGGAATCAAGGCTGATAAGATACGAATGATTATGGAAGCAATCGAAAGAGCCAATCGTTCCGGAGGAGAGTAAAATGTCAGATATTAATCCAGAGAGAAAATATTTTACAGATACGGAAATTTTGAATTATCTCCTCGATTGGATGAGGAGAAATCAATCAGAACCATTCGTTTATGGGCACAGATTAGGTTCTCAGTTAATTAAGGTTGGAAGGATGAGAGAGGGAATCAATCTTGAATTATGGAAAGAACATCAGAAAATCATGAAAGAGGTCGAAGAAGCTCAACAAAGAGAAGATATTGCCAATTTCGTGAAATTTCCTCATTCGATTCAATTGTGTGAATATTGTGGAGGATTTGAAAGGCATAAACCCAAGTGTCCTCGCTTAAAAGAATTAATGGCTTCAAAGGATGGTAAATAAACATCATGATAAATGATAAGGACTTGAAGATAAAAGACGATTAGGCTCGATTGTAGAGAGGAAGGAATGAAGATTTTAGACAGATTAATATTGATTTTTAGGATTTTGGAGAATTTATTCAAATTTCTCTATGATTTTTTCTGGGGCTTGAGTGAAATCATTCTCCAGATTAAAACTTATCTGAATCTTAGGAATCCGGAGGATAACCATAAAAAGCATGATAGTTAAATGCACGAATTGTGGAAAAGAGGAGAATGTAACAGATGCTTGGATGGGCGCCGCCCTTGAATTCGAGCATAATTGGAAGATTCTCCCAGATTTGGAGTTCGCCACTTGCGGAGATTGCAATAAATCTCTGGATGATATAAATAAATTGAGGGAAATATGCGAAAATATCGGAAAGGAATCAAACAACCTCCAGTTAAATCTCTCAGTTGGGACGAATGGCTCCTGATAATCATCGCTTTATTGATGTTTATTTCAGGATTTATTAGAATTTGATACAATATCTCATCTGTGAAAGATATTGAAAAATCAACCACTTAGTTAAAAGGTGCCACCGGAGAGTATCAGAGGAGTGAAACATGGAGAAAGTGCAGAAAAGCCCATTCGATTCAAAGGAAGATTATTTGAAATTCATGAGTGAATTTCTTGGAGTATCTGAGGAGAATTCAAAGCTCAGAATGGAGGATATTAAATTCTTTGAGGAGAGAGGATTTAATTTCAGGGAATCAATAAACCGCTGTCTCGATATGAACTACGGTTTTACAAAGACAGAATATTTTCTAAATCTCCCAGAGGAAAAACAGAATAGTGATAAATTAATTTTAAGATAGGAGGATGAATAAATGTTAAAAAGTCAGGTTAGAAATTATGCAGCAGCAAATGGTGTTGTTGCGAAATATTCAGGGAGGAGTCGCCAATGGCATTTCTCGAAAAACCGAATCCAAGTCTCCAGAGGGCACAAGGATTTAACACAAAAGAAATTGGATAATAGTTTCCAAAAATTCAATCAATAATCGAGGGAAAATCAATGAAAAATAAAATCAAGGAATATAGTGCTTTGATTCATAAAATCAGGAAGAAAATAAATGATTTTACGAAATCGGTATATCCTGAATATAACGAAATCTTTCATCAGGTTTTCGCGGAGTTTGATTGCCCGACCTCTCCGATAAAATTATGTATTTTTGAATTATCGGAGAAAGGTATTCCTGAAAGGTGTCTGTTCTGCCATCTTTCCGTAAATAGAAATAAATAGAGAGGATAATAATTATGCATCCAGTAACTCCGGTCTTTCCGGATAATATTTGTAAACATCCCAAAAAGGGCGAAGAATCATTCTGTCCTGATTGCGGAGAGGTTTTTGTCGCAGAGAAGCAGGAGGAATATCAAACACTCCCTGTGATTTATATCGAGGGAGGAAACTCCTGCATCTCGCGTTGGGAATTATCAGAGGAGGAGATAAAGCACATTATCGAAACGAAATCAATTTATCTCATTCAATCGAATTTCGGTAAAGCAATCGCTCCAATGATGATTTCTTGCTTTCCGGATGGGAGGGAAATATAATCATGATTCAGGAAATCAATTCAGAACAACTAAATCTTAACCCGAATCGGCTTTATAATAATCCGACCGGATGGTTCAAAGATGGAGATACATATAGCCCGATTCCGGCTTATTCAAAAGTCCTTGATTCAGGGATTTATTTCATCCAGATAAACGAGGGTGCTTTAGCCTTCACAAAAACGGAATTATCTACGGATGAGATATTCGAGATTGGTAACACAATTTCAGATAAGGTTTTAATTTCCCTCGATAATTTCTGGGCGAAGGAATCCGAAATCAAAAAGGGAGGAATCACTTATAAGCGAGGCTTCCTCTTTCATGGGAAACCGGGCTGTGGTAAGACGACGCTCCTAAATCAAATCTCCCAACATTTAATCCAGAGGGACGGAATAGTTATTGTTGGTTCGGAGCCAAATCTAACAATTGAGGCTTTAACCCAATTGAGGAGAATCGAACCGACGAGAAAGCTCGCTGTATTATGGGAGGACTTTGAAGGATTCCTGAATGGGTTCGGCGAAGAAAATCTTCTCTCGCTCTTCGATGGTCAACGGCAAGTTGATAATGTGATTCATATCTGCACGACGAATTATCTGGATGATATTCCTCACAGATTCAAATCCCGCCCGAGCCGAATTGATGAAGTCATCGAAATTGAGCCTCCGACCGAGGAAGCCCGATTGATTTTCTTGGCTAAATTATTCAAGAAATATGATAAAGAATTCTTTGATGGAGATTATTGGCTGAAGGATACGGAAGGGATGCCATTCGCTCATATCAAGGAACTTTTTATCTCCGTGAAAATCCTCGATTATGATTACAAAACCACTCTGGAAAGATTGAAATCAAATATCAATCAGAATGATTCAGACGGGAGCGGAGTGTTCGGAAAGGATTAATTATTAAATCTGAGGAGAGATAAAAATAATGTTCAACGGGAGCCCAGCTCAACAAAAATGTGATGAAACCTTAGAGCGATTAAAAGTCGCTCTAAGGGAATATGAGGAGGAGGGCAATCTTTTCGCAAAGAGTGTCACTATCCGGAGATTTGGGAATGGTAATTTGATGGATTTCGTAATTAATTTTACATCTGATAAAGAATCCCTGAAAGACCAAATCAGTAAAAAGAAATGAGTATATTATCCTCGATTAAACTTCCCTCGATGCTTCGGTTTCAAAAGACCGATGAAGAATTATTCCGTGAATATCAGGAAAAACAAAAACAAAAATCCATCCCGAAAATGTTTCAGACAGGTGAACCCGAATTAAAGGGATTAGCGAAAGAAGCAAAAGAAAAGATGGAGAAATTTATTGCTGAGAATTCCAAATTCGTGCCCATTGTCGAATGGATTGAAAAGAACATGTATAATTGGAAAACTGTCAAGGAATATAAAGGGCAGTTCGATTATACTCATGCGAAATTATTGGAGCTTCAAGATTATCAAAAAAGAATCCTGAATCATGTTCTCACTCCAAAGGATAATGGTAAATTTCCCTATCAGACAATAATCTGGTCTCAACCGAAGAAACACGGGAAAACCCAAATCGCGGCGTGTGTTGGAGGGTGGTGGAGTTGCATTATAGAGGCGCCTAATCTGATTTTAACCCTTGCGTCGAATCAGGAACAGAGCGCCGGTTTAATCTTCAAATCTGCTCGACCCAGTCTATTTGCCAAAGGCGGCAAAGTTCCCTTTCATACGACTTCAAAGCCGGAAATTATCCTCCCTAATGGAAGCACCTTTCAGGCAATCCCGAATAACTATGCTGGACAGGCAGGAGGAGATTATGGTTTAACCCTCTGGTCAGAACTTTGGACATATCGTCTTGAATCAGATTTCAGATTATTCGAGGAACTTCCGCCCGTCCCGACACGATTCAACTCGATTCGATGGATTGAGAGTTACGCAGGATTCGAGGATGAATCCAAATTATTAAAAGATGAATATTTAAGAGTTTTTGAAGATACTTCAAAGGATGCAGTCGTTAAATCTCTCTCGAAATTCGGAAATGAGATTGAGCCCGTGCCAGGTCTGGAGGACATTCAATCTCGCGGGATTCCCTGTTGCTACCATATTCCGAAAGAAAAATTCTTTATTTTTTGGGACCACGAAATCCGAGCAACATGGATTGACGATGAAGAAATCGCGGTTCAGAAATCCAACACTCGACACTCGACATTCGTCCGCCTGTGGCAGAATGATTGGCAGAGTTCTGAGGGAACTTTTATTTCTCCGGAGGAATTGGATGCCTGTAAAACCCTTGACGAGAGAGGAGACCTTTCACCGATGGTCATCGCAATTGATGCTTCTATGAGGAATGACACGATTTCAATTGTCGGAGCATCGAAGAAAGAAGTCGAGTTATTCGGCAAAAAGATGGATAGATTCCGATTAAGATATTGCGAAATCTATTCTCCGAAAAGAAATAAAAATTCTCCGGAACTGATTGCTCTCGGAGCCCATAAGCACGATGCTGATTTGGAGAAAATCATTATTCCGAAAATCGTCAATCTCTGGAATATGGGATTAATCCTCGGTTCCGTTTATTATGACCCGTTTCAGCTCCATTCCATCGCGATGAAGCTCCGAGAAATGGGAATCCCTTGTAAAGAATTCAATCAGGGAAACATGAGATTATTGGCTGATACTCATCTCTGGAAAATCATCAACGAAAAAAGATTGGATTTATATCCTCATCCGGAACTTGAGGAACACATGCTCTCCGCAAAGGCGAAAGAATATGAAAACGAGATGATTCGATTAATCAAGGGAACTGCAACAGAAGCGAAAAAGATTGATGCCGCCGTAGGTTTATCAATGGCGACTTATATGGCTTCAATCCTGAAAGATATTCCTCCGGATGAGGATGCTTCAGGAAGTTTTTCCTATGTAACGTAAAATAAATGTCAATAATTGACAAATTTTGTTGAATTAATTTGAAAACTATGAGAATATAGTCTATTCCTTTGAAAAGAAAGGGATATTTGATTTTTGACAATTTAATATTTTTTCATCTGGGTTGATGAGTCCTAGCTAGAGGGAGGAGAGAATAGGCCTCGTATTTCATTCTTTATCCTCGGCGATTCTTTCTTTCCTGATTCATCAATCCAGATGAAAAAATATTGATATTCAGGGAGAATGCGGAAAGGTCTACAACTTTAGGACGCTGGTTCAAATCCAGCCTGCGGAGAAATCCAAAGTAGCTCAGATGGATAGAGCGGAAGTCTTACCCGACTTTTCAAAATCTTGTCTCCCTGATTTAATCGTTATTTTCGGATGGTTTTAGGACGATGAAAAATAAAAGAAAACCATCCAAAAAATAAATTAAATCGAGGATAAACGATGAAAAAATTTGAAAAGGCAACGACGTTCGAGCGGAAGGGAAAATTAGCCCCTCCTCCAAAGAACGAAGAAGTCTGGATGAACGATAAATATCAGGTCAATCTAAGGATTGCAGGGAAAATGGAAAATGGAGATTTGATTCATCTTTCCATTAAACGTCGTGACAAAGAGGCGATTCATGATTGGAGGGATTTTCAGGAAATCAAGAACATGCTTTGTGGAAAAGAAACTTGTGCACTTGAAATATATCCTCCGGAATCGAAATTAGTCGACACGGCGAATCAATATCATCTCTGGGTTTTTGATTCCGGAGATTATTTTCCATTCATGTTTCAGATGCGGGTAGTTTCTGAGGATGAATCAATCGGCAATAAGCAAAGACCGTTTGAAATCAAACCTCCGGATTTAGTATCTCCGGAAAGGATGAAAGAACTGGTCGAGAAATACAAAAAAGAGTTGGAGTAAAATTATGGAAAGACGTGGTTTATTTTTAGTCGTGATTTCGGTTTTTCTGGGAATCTTCATTAGCATAGGCTACGTCTTTTCCAGATAATCAATAAATCAATCAGAGGATAAAAGAATGAAAAATTATAGTATTTACATAGCTGCTTCATGGAAACATAGGCACGCTGTCGAAATGTTAACTTCTCTTTTGAGAAAATCAGGACACGAGATTTTCTCATTCGTGGAGAACAATCATCTGGAGGGGCAGAAGGGATTCGACTTCGAGGAATGGGTTAAAACCCAAGATGCCTATGATTCTTTTCAATACGATTCCAAATCAGCCATGGCTGCCGATATTACAATTTATATTGCTCCCTCCGGAAAGGATGCCGCCGCTGAAGTGGGAATGGCTTATTCCTCCGGAAAAATCATTCTGGGATTATGGGCAAAGGGCGAGGATTTTGGCTTGATGCGAAGGATGTTCGATTCTTGGTTTGATAATCATCAATCATTACTTGAATTCATTCAGGAATTACGACAGCCAATTTCTGCCGAGAAAGATTATATCGTCGAAAGAATCGAGGAAGCCCATCCTAAAGATTCAAAAAATTTCCCTAAATCTGTCATGGATTTACCCATTCAATCAATCTATTAAATCGAGGATAAAAAGGAAGAAAAAAGAATGCAAGAAACTATAAAAGAATTAGGTAATGATGTTGAAAATCTGGATGATATGATGTTCGAGGTCATGAATCCGGAGACACTTAAAGAAATGAAGGACACGGAGCTTGAATCAATCATAATTGATTTAGAATATCTTTACAAAGAAATCGTCAAGCCCTTCTATGAGAATCAGAAAAATGTCATCTCCGAATTAATCCGGAGAAAGGGAGTCGACCATTATTTTCAGGATGAGGAAACCGGCGCTGTCCTGAAAACCTCTCCGAAAGACGGAACTTTCGTGTCATTTTTCCCTTATCAAATCCAGAGAACACGGTTCTCTGGATGAGGAAGCAAAACAATCCCTCTCGAATAAGGATGCGGAAGAAAAAGGTTTTATCTTGAAACTGGGAGACCGGAGAAAGAAAAAATGATAATCCTCATTGGAGATTCAGGAATCGGTTCTCTCGCCCGGCATATTATTCATTATCTCAGAGCTCATGGTTTCCATCCTGTTTTAAGTTCCGAGGTTCCTGACGCGACTCCTGTCCCGAATTTCGACTCATTTAGGAAGATTCTACACAACGCGTTCGGAGGAATAAATCCTCCGGACATTTCGAGAGAAAAATTTCTAATCGAGGAAAAGAAATCCAGAGGAGGAAAATCTTTTCATCAGGTGAATTCAAATTCATTTTTCAAGAAAGAAAATTATTCGGAGAGGAAATCAAAGATTGATTATAAAAGATTCAATCGGAAATCTCCGAGGTTCAGATTTTAGGGTTGCGGAGTCATTCTCCGCTTGAGCCAAGAATGGAATCAACCAGTGAGAACGGGGTTAGGTGGCTGACTAAATATAATTACCCCGTCCATTAATTAAATCGAGGATAAAAGAGGATAAAAGAATGAAAAACATCAAAGAAGTTAAAATAGAGATTCCGGAACAAATGAAGCATCTCAAATCGGAGAGAGGTTTTCCCGTTCCCTTTATCGTTCTGATTGATAATCAGGGAAAAGCCCATTTCAAAATCAATGACGATGAGAAATATAAAAAATGTGTCTATGAACAATTGTGCCCAATCTGCGGATTAGAACTTTATGAGGACATGTGGTTTATCGGGGGGCCACAATCGGCTTTTAATCCGGTTGGAGTGTTTATTGATTCTCCCGTTCATAAAGTCTGCGGGACTTATTCCCTCAGAGTATGCCCCTATCTCGCAACAAAAAATTATAATTCTCTGGATGACGAAAAGACGGAAAAATATCTTTCCAAAATCAAAACTCCCAAAGCACTTTTTGTTGACCAGACGATGATTCCGGATAAACCGAAGATTTTTATTTTTGCGAGGGTTCCGGAGTTCGGAACTAAGGCTTCTCCTCATAGCGCTAGTGGCTTTTATCTCGTCCCTCGTCGTCCCTACTTAGAAATAGAGATATGGAATCATGGAGAGGAATTAAATCCATCTGACTCGATTGAGAGCATGAAGGAATACAAATCTTATTTGATGAATGATGAAAAATTCCTCATAATCTCAAAATCATTTACTAAATCTCCAGCACACGAGGTTTCCCAGACATGATTTTAATAGATTTCAATCAGATAATGATTTCTAATGCTTCAATTCTATTTCAGAAAGAGGAGAACAAAGAAAATTTTCCTTTCGATGATTTCAGATTCATGGTTTTGAATTCCCTCCGGAAATATAATTCCGAGTTTCGGGAATATGGAAAACTGATTATTTGTTGCGAAGGTGCTTTCAAGGAAAAGAATTGCTGGCGCCATGAAGAATTCGAGTTTTATAAATATTCTCGGAGGGAAAAATTCTCTACATTCTGGGGTAAAGTTTATCAGGAATTCGATAAACTGATAAAAGAATTTCAGGAAAACATTTATTTCCCTCTGATGAGAATCCGGAATTGTGAAGCTGATGATGTAATAGGGATTTTATCCCTCGAAACATTAGAGAAATCGGTTATTATCTCAGCAGACAAAGATTTTCAACAACTCCAGAATAAACCGAATATTTTCCAATACGACCCGCTCGGCAAGAGATGGATTAAATGCCCGAATCCGAAAATATTTTTGAAGGAACAAATCATCAAGGGAGATAGAAGCGATGGCATACCGAATTGCTTATCTCCGGATGATTCTTTCGCAAAGGGAATCCGCCAAAAGACGATTTTCCAGACGAAACTTTCAAAATGGATTTATCAGCGTCCCGAGCAATTTCTCGATAAACAGTGTCAGGAATATTATCAGAGAAATAAAAAATTGATTTTCTTCCATGAAATACCAGCAGAATATAAAGAAAGAATCCTAAATGATTTCTCCTCTCGAATCCTGAACCTGAGTTCCCAGAGGAGAGAAAATCAGATGAGGGATTATTTCAATGAAAACGGGTTTATAAAGTTTCTTGAAAAGATGGAGGACTTTGTCTAATGTATCTGACTCAAAAATTAATTGATGAGATAAATAAATCGAGTCTGAATCTTAAAAAGAAAGAGGATTCAATCACGGCGTTAATGAGGATTGAATCCAATCGAGGAGCAAACTTCTCTCCGGAGGGAGAAGTTCTTTCAGAGTTCTTTATCTGGGATAGAACTGTAGAAGGTCAAGAATTCTGGGTTGAAATAAATGAGGCTATCTTTCTGAAAGTCAATTAAATATCCCTGATTGACATGAAAGATTTATTTGATTAAATTCTAATCTGAGGTAAAGAAATGTCTCGAACACTGTTGATTATTACATTGATATTTATCCTTTTTTCAATCGGATGTCTTACGGTGTCAATAATCCTAATCTATAAAACCATAAAGGAGTTAATGAGGAAAATGGGTACTTTTGAAACAAGAATGCAAGGCGTTTTAACGGCGGTCAAGGAAGCAAAAGAACATCTCAAAAATGTTCAGCAAGCTTTTGATGATTATAAAGCGAACAACGAATCCGTGACCGGTTCAGAGGACGAGCTCCTCGAAATCGAACGGGAACTCGGTCTCGCGCAGGACGCGCTTCCTGATACGGATATTCCGGCGGAAGGGACGGGCGAAACGGGAACGGGAGAGGGAGAAACCGACGGCGGCGAAGGTTAATCGAATCTCCGGATAAAACCGAATAGCGATAATAAAAAGTAGCTCTGATTAATTTATAATCGGGCTACTTTTTTCATATTTTACAAATCTGATAAAAAAGGATTAAAATTCTCACACTATGACGCATCCATTGATAAAATCGAAAAGCTTAGGATTTAATACTTTGAAACAGCAACTCTCTCTTTCCAAAGATGAGAAATTAATTTTTGATAGTTTTCTGAAAGCTTATCGAGGAGATTACTGGCGAAGTTCAAAAGGATTCCTCGGGCCCCTCATTGCCCAGAACTCTCAGAAAATGTTCAAGGATAGATTCGTTTCTCGAAATATCATTGGTGAAATCATTAACACAATCTCTGATTCCTTCCTCAAATCTCCGAATTGGTATATTGAAAAGGGAGGAGAAAAATTATCGAATGAAAGCGATAAACCGAAAATAAAAGATACTCCGGATAATCCGGATAATCCAGATAATCCGGAAACCCCTCCTCCAGATAATCCGGAGGATTCCCAATTGAAGGACACGAAAGACAAGATTGATAAAATCCTCTCGAAATTCTGGGAAAAACAAAATCTTGAGCAGAAGCTCCAGAAAGCATTTAATTCGAGACTCGTCGCCTCCAGAGGAGGGCTGAGGGTTTATATCCCTAATTCAAAGAAAAAGAATCTCAATAAGTTATCTCTCGATGATATTAGAACGTGTCTGGATTCCATCAGAATCGAGCACATTAAACCGGAACGGTCGCGAATGATGGATGACGAGGGCGACAAGCTTTCAATCGTCTCCTACACGAAAAAATTGGATTATGATACGAACGAGGATGCGGAAATAATCGAATTCTCTTTTGTCGATGATAACGGAAAAACCATCATTGGAGTTGTTTCCGATAAACAGACGGAAACATTCTCGATTGAGGCTCTTGCTTCAACCCCAGTCGAAAATCGAGACACGAAAAAGAAAGATATTTCAACCGGCTTGAATCTGGATTCAGAGACAACATTTTTTGAAATCTCCGGAGAACCTTTCGTCTCGGAACAGCTCATGGAGCTATCCGCCTTCCTGAATCTTGTTCTCACTTTGGCAGCAATTGGAATTTTTGAAACTGGATTTCAGGAAATCATTACAACGAACACTCAATTCAAAACGGAAAAAATCCTCAATGAAAAAACCGGTAAGATGGAAGATGTTCCCGTAGGATTAGAACGTGGCGGAGCGATGATTCAGAATTTCAAAGGAATTGAAAAAATTGATTTGGAATCAGGGAAAAAGGAAAGACACGAGCCGAAGGTTACAATTAAAGACCCTGTTCCAATGGAGAATTTCGTTCTCGCGAAACAAATAGCCTATGAATCCTGTCTTGAGGAAGCCGGTCAGCAATATAAGCTCATCTCCGGAGATGCGATGGCATCGGCAGTTTCGAGGATTCAGGCAATGGCAGGATTTTATCTCCGGATAAAGAAGTTCAAAGCTGATATTGATTCATTAGGCTCGTGGGTTCTGACAACGATTTTGAAATTCATCGGATTAAATCCTAAAAATGGTCTGGATGATTTCCGAGTCGTTTTTGATTCCAAGATTGACATTGGCCCATTAACCCCAGAGGAAAAGAATTTTATTATTTCAATGGTGAATAATAAAATCATTTCCAAAGAAACAGCCCGTGTATTATTGAACATTGATAATCCTACTTTGGAGAATCTATTGATTGAAAACGAGGAAGCTGCTGCGACTGAAAAGGAAATCGGAAAGGAAAAGAAGCTTCAGGAAATCCGCCCAGCTAATTCCGGATTCCCTCCATCGAATCAATGATAGTTTACAAATAAGATTTTATCAGTTATTTTATCTTTAGATGCCACTTGTCGAGCAAGCCCGACATCTAAAAATCCTGATAAGTTGTAGGGCAACAAAATCAGAAAGGGAATTTTCGCTATTTGAAATATATCTCTTTTTCTTTTGTCATTTCGTGTAGGGCACTAAATAAAATCTGAGGAGAAATTGATATATGATATGCAAAGGTAAGTATTCAAAGAAAGAGGATATTCCGGATGGTTTAGATTCAGAATTTGAATTGCGGAATGGCGAATACTATTTGAAAGAGTCAGCGATTGATGGAGGAGACGAGATTTTTGCCAGTGGAGCTGTTGCAAACAAAACTCGTGCGATGAATCAATTAAAGACGAAGAAAGAGGAACTTGAGGATGCAAAGGAAACCATCAAGGAATTAGAGGAGAAAGTTAAATCCTCGAATGTCAAAGATGGAACGGTCCTTTCTCCGGAGGAAGCGAAAACTTGGAAAGCCTATCAGGAGCTAGGGGCACTGAAAGACGTCAAGAAAATGGTCGAGGAATTTCCCCAATTGACCGAAAAATTGACGAACATTTCCGAAACGGGTTCTCTGGAGCAATTCTCGAAAGATTCAGGATTAAATCTTGATGTTCTGAAAGATTGGAAATTTGATAAAACAAAAGGTGAAGGAATCGAGTTCTTTCTCAAGGATGATATTCAGAAAATCAAAGGGGTTGATACGAAAGTAAAAGTCCCAATGGCGCGACTGAAAGAAAAGGATGAAACTTCCGGCGAGGTCAAAGTCACGGAACATCCCGTTCTCGATGTAGCAAAGAAAAGGTTATCCTATTATCAAGTTGAAGCCTTGACAAAAGCTTCACCAAATCAGGATTCAAAAATCGTTCTGAATAATTCTCCGGAGGATTCAAATAATATTTACATTCCGAATCTCGGCTCCGGCGGAAATGAAGTAAACAATTCTGGCGACGGCAAAAAGGAAAAACCTGTTGATACTTTCAATAAGGAAAGGGACTCAAAACCCAGCCCGTTTGACCCGCCAAAAACGACTTAATTCTTAGATAATGAGGAAATAAAATAATGATTCGAGAAACTTTTAAGGATATTTCATTGCCTCCTTTCGTTCACAGTCGTCATAGCTTACAGCGGGATAATGGGCGCCAGATTGATTGGTCACTTGTGACTAATAGATTCATGAAAGGTGCTTTCGTTGTGACGATGAATGCGGCGGCATTAGCAGCAGCAACTTCAATAACAGTCCTTCCGCTTCCGAAAGCACTTAAGGCTGGACAGGTCATTGATTTCGGAGGAGCAAAATTCGCGAGAGTTACGGCTGATACAGCCGCTGGCGAAGTCACGGTTCCGGTAGCAGCTTTGGGAGTTGCTCTCGGAGGAACAGAAACTTCTTGGCTTGGTGGTCGAGGAGGAAAATTCATTCCTGCGGGAACGGAAATGGATTTATTATCATCAGGGAAAATCGTTCCCTCGATTCTCGCAACCGGCGGTGTTACCTGCTACTGCTTACTCGCGACTGATGCTTCAGAGGATATGCCCTCGGATGGAATGGGAGCCTACGGGGTTTTCGTTGGAGGAAATTTCTTTGAAAATCTCCTACCGGCAGCGATTAAAGCGTCATCGACAACGATTGATTCCAACTTCAAGACGGAATTAAGAGCTCGCGGTGGCTCATGGCAGTTCTTTCAATATTCAGACAACACTTAAAATCTAAAAACTTTTAGGTCTGATTCTATAAAAGATTAAAAGATTATTTAGAGGAGATTAACAAAATGGAATTTGATTTGAGGGATGCTATAGCTGCTTTAGATTCAGGTGATGTCTTTGAAACTGCTAACGGCGCCCGACCTGCAAATGATTATCTGGGAAACAAAATCCTTCCTAATGTCAATATGGATGAATACGACGTGAGCGGAGGCTCATTGACGATTCAAACCACAATGGCCGGACTTCAGGGAATGGATTCGGTTCCTGCGGAAGGTGGATATGCGGAAATGTCCACTTATAAAGGAAATACCGGTAAAATCGGAATCGGAGGAGTTATTCCGGAAAGAATGCTTCGGCAACTCCAGACTTGGATGCTCCGAATGACCGCTGAAAGAAAGGACACGACTTCCTTGATTCAGGAAACCGGAATGAATTTCTATAACAAGATTATCGTTCAAGCTATCCTCGATAGAGAGGAATGGCTTAAATGGCAAGTCTTGACGACCGGCAAATTGGATTGGACTTTCAATGGAATCAATCTGAAAGCCGATTATGGCGTGCCTACGACGAATTTCTTGTCCGCTCAAACCGGCAACAATCGTTACGGCGGAACGACTTCTCAACTTTGGGCGGATATTTATAAGCTCTACGAAATCCTCAATTGGGAGATTTCTGCTTTCTTTGTCCATCCGAAATTGTTAAGAGATATTATGGCTAACGCTCTCGTTAACCAGCTTCAATTCGTTTCCCAGAACACGGCGACGGGAGTCTTTTCCTTCACTCGAAGAATCGCAGTGAACGGCGTCAATATCACTTCGCCCGACCCGAGAGACCAGCTGACTTTGATTGCTTATGGAAAGGAAGGAACGGTTCGCGATTCTTCCAATCTGGAAGGAATCAAGAAAGTTCCTTTCCTTACTCCGGGCGCGCTCGTTGCAATCGGAAAACCCATTGATTCTTCAAATGTGTTCATGGTTGCCGGTCAAGGTTCGACAGTTCCTCCGGAATTGGATTCTCCGGTTCGTCTCGGATATGGACACGTCGCTCCGACAACTGAGGGCGGTGGCAGACCCGGACGCTGGGGTAAAATCTGGGTTCCGGAAAATGAACCGGAAAAAATCTATTCGAGAGGAGTAGATAATTTCTTACCGGTTCTGGAAGCGGAAAAACGCCTCGCAGTCGCTTCATCCCAATTGATGAGCTAATCCCTTGATGATTCGATATTCAGGGAGGGTTTCCCGAAAGGTAAATCTTTCCTGAATATCATCATGAGGAGATAAGGATAAAAGACGATTAGGCTCGATTTATGGAGCCGACTTCCCAGCAAGAATTTAATAAATTGAGGAGAAATTAAGATATGTCAGAGGAAAACACAGAAAAAGTTCAAATGGTTGAATTCGAGGTCAAGGAAAATTTTAATGACCCGAAAAATCAGCTCCATTATGGAAGGGGGCTTTGGCCTCTCGATAAAGAAACCGCCAAAAGATTTCAAAAAGAAGGTCGAGGGAAAATTACAAGCCAAACTCTCCAGAATGAAGCCTTTCTTGAAGCAAAAGCCGATGCAGAAAAGAAAGAGGAAGATTTTCAGAAATTAACGGCGCCCGGTCAGGGAACGGATTCAACTGATGAGGAATCAGAGGAAGAAACCGGAGAAGCGACGGAGCTTCCGGAAAACACTCCGGAAAGAGAATTATTAATCTCCGGAGGATTGGACACCATCGAAAAATTAAAGAATGCTTCTGAGGAAGATATTTTGAAGATTGAAGGCATCGGCGGCGTCAAGGCAACGAAAATCGGTCTTTTCCTTTCTGAATTAAAATAAATCTGGAATGGGGGTTACAGATTTTTAATTTTGATGAGGAGAGGAAAAAGGGAGCGGGATTTTTATGAAGCAAACTCAGATTGAAGCTCTTTCGGGAGGAGAGTTCACAACTCAGGAGCTAACTTATATCCGGAGAATCGTAATTGATAAAAGTTTCTCCGAGATAAAAAATCTCGTTCCTCTTTTAACCCTTTTCGATGACCAAGACCCGCCCGTTGTCCTTCCTGATGAGGAACAATCAGAAAGAAAGCTGATGAGGTCTCACGTGAAAGTTTATTTTGATAAGTTCCTCGATGGAACTGTTAAAGTAAAGGGCGGAAAACGTGGCTCGGATTTCGATAATACACGGGACAAGATGGATTTACGAAGGGAAGTCCGGAGAATGCTCCAGCTTCCGAGTTTGACTGATGAAGAATTGGCGGATTTGGATAGAATTTATTTCTCTGAATCCTCGAACTCCGTTCCTTCATCGAGGAGCTTTTGATTAATTAAATGCCTAATCTAACAGAAGCAATATTTACAGAATTGGAAGTGAATCGAATCCTCGAATTAGGTGAAGATTCGACTTTGAGCGTGAAAAAAGGTTCCGGTTCTTGGTCTGATATTCCGGATGGCTGGTTCTTTGAACAAGTCGACCAAAGACCCTCTGGAGGAAAGAAATTTTATAGATTGTCCGTTGCTGATATTGAGGGAACACGTTCCCAGATACTCGCGACTATGGACACTGCGAAAGTGAATCTGAGGGAATATAAGGTAACTGATAAAGATGCTCCAATCGGAGAAACACGAGAATGGATTATTGAACTTTTACCATTATAAAATTAATGAGAATAACCGTTAAAATTCCTCAGAAATTATTGAAAATCAAATCTCGATTCTATCAAGCAATGAATCGGGCTTCTTTGAAAATCGAAGATATTGGCTTAAAGGGAATTCAGAATTCCATTAAAAAGAGATGGTTCAGGACGGGAAATTCCCTAAATAAAGTCACTTCTCAGAGGGTTGATGTTTCTCCGGAAAAGAAAGAGATAAATTTTATCAGCGGAACTAATTATGATATATTCGGAGAGTACGGAACGGGAAAAAGGGGCTCTTCAAGTCAACCGGAATTTACTCCAAGCGGATGGGTTTATGGAACTTCGATAATGGGAATGGATTCAAGATTCATGTTTCATACGGGAATCGAGGAAGTGCTTCCGGAGATAAACGAGAAATTTGTTTCTGAAATGATGAAGGCATTATGAAAACTTTAGCCCCGAATACGGGAGAAATCATCAATCAATGTAAATTAATCCTTCAAGGAATTAATTTTGCCGTTAACCCCGACATTGATACTGCCGTTCCTCCGAAATATAATGTCTTTCCTGAATGGATAGAATCCTTTGATAATGGGAACAACCCAGACGCCCTTAGAAGCGATTTAGACACCTATTCAGATGTTGTCGAGGGAGTGAATGTGACACTCGGTCGAGTCAATTCTTGGTTAATAGATGAATTATCAATAACTTCCTCTGATATTCCCTTAAAATCGAATATTCTGAACGATAAACAGCCGAGAAAAAAAAGAGTCGAAAGATTATTAAGATTGTTCTATTTTTATCAATACAAGGGCGACGGAGTGACTTATGTCCGGAGGGTTATTGATTTAGCGAGAGAAGCTTTCAATAAACCCGCTCTTGGATTCTCAGAACCGAAGTCGAATTTTATCGAGTCGGTTTCTGATTTACAAGTTCCCTTAATATCAGAGGGAGATTTCAACGGCATCATCGCTTATATTCGAGGGTGTCAATTACGGGTAACCACAATAGAGCCAAGGTAAAGCTGGCTAATTTTAAGATAGGAGTAAAAAATTATGTACGGTTCATTTCAGGGAGAGATTTTCTTAGCTGAAAGAAGTGTCGGTGGCAATCCGGTTTTACCTTATGAAAGTATTGGCGATGCCAATGTTTTCGATGTAGGAAACTCGGTTGACAAGTTAACGGTAAAGGAATCAATTTCCGGATTCAGAAAAACGGCGGTCTCCGTCATCACTGGTCAGGAAAACACTTTTACCATCAATTTCAGGGATATTAAGCCCATCAATTTCGCAATCTTGGCTCTCGGATTGGTCATTGATGTTGCGGGTTCTACGGTCACAAATGAGGCTTTTCCAACGGGGCTCGCGGTCGGCGATGTTCTTTTCCTCGATAAGCCGGGAAAAGTTTCCGCAATTACTCTGATGGATAATACCGGTTCTCCGGTAACTCTGGTTCTCGGAACACATTTCGAGCACGATGGTTATGGAAAAATCGTTATCAAATCTTTAGGAGGATTGACCCAGCCTTTGAAAGCTTCGACTTATACCGTTGTCGCGATTCAGAAAGTTCCGATTCAGATTCAGTCTCCTCCGGAAAGAGCTCTTTTGTTCAATGGAGTCAACACCGCGGAATTCAATTCTGATGGCACATTCAAAAGAGTTCGATTGATTTATTATCGGATTCGTTTCAACCCCGTCGAAACGATGAACTGGATTCAGGAATCCGATGCCCTGAGCCTTCCTGTTACGGGCGATATTCTGGAGGACCCGACAAAAATCCAGAGCTCGACCCAATCGAAAGTCGGCGAATTAATTTATTTGGATGCATAATCCGGATAAAAATCTGGGTTCCGAATTCTGTAAGCCATCTTATTCGGAATCCAGAATTTTCATTTCTCAAGATGGCTAAAATCAAATAAAATAAAATAGGTTAGATAGGAGATAAAGATGGCTAGAAAAGCAGCAAAACCGGAAGAACAAGCCGGATTCGATTCGGGTGAAAATATCCTGAATCCGAAATCAAAAATGATTTTGATTCAGGGAGAGGAAATCGAAATCAAAAAATGGAATCTTGGGCAATTGACGGAATTAGGAACGGAAATCGCTCAAATGGTTATTACCCTCCAAGATGTTCAGGGAGACGCCGGCATGGTTATTGCGGTTCTCTCCTCGAAACTTCCCTTTGTGAATAAAGTCGCCCAGATGACTTTGAATAAGGATGAAGAATTCTGTAAAACAATTGATGGAGACGAGCTCCTCGATTTATACGAGGCTTGCTCGGAACTCAACAAAAGTTTTTTTCTCAGATTCAAGAATCTGCTACCGGAGGGAATCACAAATCTGGTCTCAAATCAAAAGTCGCCGGAAACTTCACAGGAAACGCAGGAAGTAGGGATAACTGGTTTGACCTCGTTGACCGACTTACAAAATCTGGGCACCAATTCATCAGAGGAAAAGATTCCGGAGGAAAATATCAAGGAATCCTAGGCTATGATTTAGACCAATTTGAGTGGTTCTTGGAATCCTCTGAAAGGTCGAGAGCAATCGAAAGGGCGGAATTCATTGAGGATATGTGCTTAGCAGTAAGAACAGTTCTTGCAAAACCGGAAGAGGTTAAACGCAGTATTGAGAAGGTGAAAAGGAATGCCTACCAGAGAAGAAAAGTTAAAAGTAGGAGTTGAAATCGGGCTCGATGGAGGAGAGAATCTTTCCGAGCTTGAGGACAGACTTGAACGTCTCAAGAATGTAAATAACACAAAGGTAAAAGCACTTGAATCCGGATTCAATGATTTAGATAAACGCGTAAAAGCGACTAATAAATCAGCCCTCGAATTGGTTTCAACAATCAGCAAATTAAATCGTGGCGGGGCGGGATTGGATAAACAGACCCAATCCGCCACGAAAGCCCAATTAGCCCAAGAAAAATTAAATATTTCTGCTCGGAAATTGGAACAGCAGCAACAGAAATTAGATGCTCAGCAGATAAAAATATCCTCCTCATTCGATAGGGCTTCCAATTCTCAGAAACGTGCTGACCAAGAAACCCAGAGATTAGCAAATTCTCAAAAGAGATTGGAGATTCAAACCCAGAAATTGAATTCTCAATTATCTAATCAGGGATATGATAAGTACTCGAAAACAATCTCTCAGATTCAGTCGAATATTGATAAACTGGGGTCATCCATCGAGTCGGCAGGGAAAAAGCTCACAGTCGGTCTTACAGCGCCCATAATCGCAGCAGGAATCGCATCCTCCAAGTTCGCAGGAGACCTTGAGGAATCAATTGCGGAGATTTCAACAATTGCTCCTCAGATTGACACGAAAAAATTAAATTCCCAGATAACGGATATTTCGACACGAATCCCAATTGCTGCGAATGATTTAGCCGCCGCGATTTATAATATTTTCTCCTCGATTGATGTTAATCAAGACCAAGCGGTCGGTTTGGCAGAGATTTTCGCAAAAGGAGCACGAGCCGCAAAAACTGATGTCGACACATTCGGAACAGCAATTCTGGGAGTCATCAATGCTTATAAATTGGATGTTTCCCAAGCTTCGGAAGTCTCCGATATTTTCTTTAATACGGTCAATAAAGGTGTCATCAATGGACAGGAATTGGCAACGAATCTGGGGCAGGTCACACAAAGCGCAAAAAATGCCGGTGTTTCCTTTAAGGATTTGGGAGCCTTTATCGCTGCCGTTACGAAAGAGGGAGGAAACGCCGCTCAGAATGTCAATAATCTGAATAATGTCTTTTCAAAGATTGTTACTCCTGATTCTCAGAAAGCATTAGATAATCTTTTAGGAAAAAATTCCACAGTCGATGCTCAAGGGAATTTCCTCCCAATCATTGATGTTCTGGATAAATTAAAAGCGAAATTAGATACTTTTTCCCAATCGGATAAAGCAAAGGCATTACAGGATATATTCCCAGACCTCCAAGCACGGACGGGTGTTCTGACATTAATTTCTCAATTGGATTTCCTCCGAGAAACGATGGCTTTGAATGAATCTCAAGCAGGTTCTACGGAAAAAGCTTATCAGAAAATGGTCGCGACGACAAATGCCCAATTTACTTTATTGAAGAATATTGCGATTGCAGCTCTTGTCTCAATCGGAAATTCTCTCCTCCCTGTTCTCGTTCCTTTATTCCAGAAATTAGGAGATATTATTTTATATCTCACTGGTCAATTTAATAATCTTTCTGAACCAGTAAAAGAATTTCTCGGAGTGATTGCTGTCATCGCTGCCGCGATTGGCCCAGTCCTCGTTGTCATTGGAGGAATAATTTCCTTTATTACTCCATTGATAGGAACTCTCGGAACTCTATTCTCCGTTCTCGGAACAATCGGAGGGGCACTGGTTTCTCTGGGAGGATTCATTTCATCTTTCATCGGTTTAATCGGAACTGCCGGCTTAACGAGTTCCGTAACCGCCCTCGTTTCCGTTCTCGGAACAACCTTGATTGCTGCTTTAGGTGCTGCAGCGATTGCTCTCGCAAAAGTGATTCTTGCAATCGTTGTGATAACCGCCGTAGTGGCTGCCGTAGTCGCCGCCGTATCCGCAGCGCTTTATATCCTTTATCGAGTTTGGCAGAAAAATATCGGAGGGATTCAGGAAAAAACCTACGCCGCATTTAACGCGATTAAAACTTTTGTCATCTCGACTTTTAATCAACTTAAAGCATTATTTTTAGAAATCCTCCCTTATCTCGAACAACTGGTTGAAACGACTCTATCGGCGATTGAGGAATTCTGGGCCCTTTATGGAGACCAGATTGTGTCAGTCGCGACAGTCTGGTGGAACTACATAAAAACTTTTATTACGGAAACGATAAATATTATCGCAAAGGTTATAAAAGGGGTTCTTCAAATCATCAATGGAGATTGGGAGGGCGCGTGGGATTCGATTGGTTCAATTGTAAATAGCGCGTTCAAATTAATTGGCACGATTATCGGAGCGGGAGTCCGGATAATCCTTGAAATGATTTGGGGTTTGATTAAGGGACTTTTTATCCTCTGGGTAAAATTTCAGGAAGCCGGTACTCGATTGGGAGAAGCCCTCATCAATGGAATCGTCAACGCCGTTAAAAATAACGGATGGGAGATTCTTGCCGCGATTGAACTTGCCGTTCTGGATGCTTCACAGGGTTTCCCTCGACTCGGAGCCTATATCGGCGGAAAGCTCTGGGATTCGATTAAAAGTGGTTTCTTTGGAGAATCACAAAATAATCCTTTGACGATTACTCCATCAACGACGACTAATCAGGATGGAGGATTATCAATTTCAGCTTCAGCCAGTGCAACGGCGACTCTTACTCCGAGTGCTCCGACTGGTAAATTCTCCGGAGGCGGAGGAGGAAAGAAACGCGGAGGAGGCGGAGGAGGAGGAAAGGGTTCCAAGAGTAAAAGAGATTTCGAGCCAATTGACGCGAATCTTTTAGCCCAGAACGAGGCAGCATTAAAACAGGTTGAATCCCAGATTGAAGCAAATATTTCTGCTCTCGATAGAGCACGAGAATTGACTAAATTCTTTGGAACGGAAATCGGTTCCGTGTTCAGGATTGAAGGAATCGCAGCATCTGATTATTACGATAAACTCCGGAGAGAAAGAGAGGATAATTTTAATGCCGAGATTTTTGATTTAGAGAGGAAGAAAGCCCGTGCGGAATTGATTCTCTCGAAAATGAAGCCCGGAGGTTCTAAAGATAATCAGAGAGATTTTGATAAAGCTCAGGCAGATGTCACGAAACTTCAATCGGAAATTGATTTGAAGAAAGCGGAGCTGACGAAAGAACAAATCAAATTGAATAATGAGGAATTTGATTCAATCCTCGAAAAGGCTGCCGCGACTGAGGAATTGACGAGAACATTGTTGGAATTGAACAATGAAACCCGAAAGGTAGGAGATTTCGATTTATCAAAAGAATTCGACTCAAAATTGGAACAGAACAAGTTGGATTTACAGGGCGCTAGAAGGGCATTAGAGGACGCTCAGTTCCTTTCTACGGATGACCCTATGAAACCCATCCTGATTGAGCGTTATCAACTCTTAATCAAGAATCTGATAAAACAACAGGAATTAATTGAGTCCATCAAACAGCAGAAAGAATCTCAGCTCGATTTCAATGTCGGAGAGGAAGAATTAAATAAAATCCTCGATAAAAGACAATCGGCTCTGGAGAATTTGAATCGAGCCCTCGAAGCTTCCGGAGCAGATGAGGATGCTTCCACAAAAGCGCGTCGCGACCTGATGAAAGCTTATGAGGGAGATATTGATAAAGTTATCGCGAGATTAGAATTTCTTGCGACGATTTTGAAAAATCCCGCGGCGCAGAAAGCTCTGGAATCCTTCAAACAACAAAGGTCTCAAGATAGAACAGTTCCTTTCTCCGAGAAATTGAGAGATGTTCAAAGACCATTGGAAGATTCGCTTCAATCGAGGGATAGAAGATTAGCCGATGTTGAAACTTCCGGAAAATCGGATATTGAGAAACAACTTTCTCGATTGGCAATCATCAAGGAAACAACTGCTGAATTATTGAAACAAGCTGATGCTTATGTCGCTCTTGCTCAACAATCAGGGAATCCGAAAATAATCGCTGATGCGGAAGCTGCTCGCGACGCAATCCGGAAAATGAGCTTAGAGACTCAGAATTTCTCTACTCAATTGAAGAATACAGCGATTGATGCTTTCGCAACAGGATTCAATAATTTCCTTCAAGATTTGGTCTCGGGTTCGGTTTCCGCAGGAGATGCCCTTTTGAATTTTGCTGCATCCTTCATTCAAGCGATTCAGCAGATAATTATTCAGATGCTGGCGTTAATGGCGATTAAAGCAATCCTGAAAGCTTTCGGAATTGATATTCCGATTTCTTTAGGAGGGGCAGGAGCCGGTGGCAAGAAGGATGGAGGAACAGCTGCTTCTCTGAGAGGATTCGCGGATGGCGGAAACGCTTATATGGGAAACACTCTCATCGGTTCCGGAGGATTGATTCAGGGAGCCGGAGGCCCTCGTTCTGATTCGATTATGACTTATTTTCCGGCAGCAAAAACTTTTGGAAGAACGTCAGATACGGAATTCATCCTTGATGCTCAGACAACGAAAAATGTCGGCATCTCGAAATTGAATGCACTTCTCTCCTCAAAAGGAAGAAACTTTGATAGAATGTTCGGACTGGGTTTTGCTGATGGAGGCGCCGCTTCCGGAGTATCGGACGCAATCGGAGATTCTATTTCTCAGATTGGAGCTCCTGATTTATCAGGGAATCCGGTCAATGCTAATTTCAATCAATTGAATTATATTGGTAAAAAATCAATCGAGGAAGTTATTGCAGACCACGGAATGTCCTCTGATGGAGATAGATTATTCGTTAATCAATTTACTCGAAATGAGGGAAAAATCCGAGCTCGATTGGGGTTGAAAAAATAATGTCATATTACACAGGCACAGCAACTGATTATCTGGATTTATTGGATATTATCGCCGCGAAAGCCCTCTTAAATGATTGGGTTCTCGTAGAGGATAAAAGACCGACAACTCCTCAAATAATCCTCAAGGGTGAAGCGGATTCCGGAACGGATGAAATCTATATTGGTCTTTTGGCTTATGCAAATGATTTGGCTGATTTATATGGGTTTTATCTTCAAGGATATACGGGTTATCAAGCAGGAGTTGCTTTCCATTCTCAGCAGGGAGCGATTCCGAATATCTCTCCGAATTTTACTCCGACGGTTCAGCTCTGGAATACTTCGATGCCATATTGGCTCGTAGTCAATAAGAGGAGAATCATTTGTGTCGTGAAGATTTCAACTCTTTATTTTGCTTTCCATCTGGGCTACATTCTTCCTTATGCCTCGGTCGGGCAATATCCTTATCCTCTCTGCATTGGGGGTTCCAATAATGTCGCTGGGAGATATGACGCCGTAGGAGACCCGGCAAGTGTTTTTCCGATTACATATCAAAATGGAAATCTGAGATTGAGAGAACAGAACGGCGTCTGGCAGAATTTCTCTAATTTCAGTAATCCGAATAGCTCGAACACGTGGCTCAATCGGAAAGGAACTTTCCCTTATGCGGAGAATCGAATAAGTAGCTATGTTGGATGGAAAAATGAATTAAAAGTTCCTAATTCCGGAGGAGATATTTTTAACATTCAACCGATTTTAATATTTGAATCATCAGGTGTAAATAATTCAAAAGGGAATATTTACGGACAATTTGATGGCTTATTCCATATCGGAGGATTGGATAATGCTTCGGAAAATACTTTCAATATCGGAGGGAATGATTATATGGTATTTCAAAATATTTATAGAACATCTCCTCAAGATTTCTTTGCGATGAGGTTAACATAAAATGGCTTTTACATCTGGGAGTGCTCCAACAATTCTTGATTTGATTGATGCTTTGAGAGTCTTTGCGGTCGCTCAAGGATGGACGAATAATCATTATGGTTCTGATGGTTCAGGACAACGGCTCCATCTCTCGAAAGGAAGTTGTTTCGTTAATATCCGAGCTTGTGTCAATGAAACTTTTACAGGAAACACGGAAGTTTTTGCAGCATCAAGTGGTTATGGATTATGGGTTAATCTCTCGACTGGATTCACCGGTTCCGGAACTGCTTGGTATAAACAAGCTGGTGCAAATTATGAAGTTTCCTCTGCGGTGAATAAATATCGTTATTCCGGAATCATGGGAAATAATACTTCCGTCAATTATTGGATTTTCGCTTTCTCGGATGTAATTTATTTAATCGTTGAAAATCCATCAGGGACTTATCATTGGTTAGGATTCGGAAATATTCAGAAAATCGGAGACTGGACGGGAGGAGCTTTCCTTTTCTCGAAACACCAAAGAAGCGAGGTTGTCACGACTAAAGTGATGCCATTTTCATATCCGATGTATATCGGTCTTGGTTCCGCCGAGATGCTGATTTATGTTTCCGGATTCGATGGATTGACGGGATATGTTTCCGCTTATCCGGTCGGAACGGGAAATTTCATTTCTTATCGGTGCCTCGATGATATTCAATATAAATCTGTCCTCTGGGAAGTTCCTCCTAATATCGCGACCGGAAAACCGATTATACTTCCCGTGAGTGCTATTATTCTGAGAGACACGGTATTTTCTTTCACAATGCCATTTTCTATTGTTGGTAAATTTCAGGAATTGAATTTTATAAATTATCAGGGATTAATCCCTGCTTCGGATTATGACGACGGGACGGGAGCTCTTTATAAGATTTTCCCTTTTCATCAGAAAGCAGACACGACTGCCATTTCAGGAACTCCGAATTCAACAACCGGAACTTTGGGTTTCGCGATTAAATCTAATTAGTTGATAGGTTAAATGAGCACAATAATTGGGAATATTTTAGATTCTGGATTTATCCTCGATGAAACGGGGCTTACTCCTCAAGTGTCTGAATTTCTGGAAGCGAATTTTCCCTTTGAGGTCGAAAATCCCAATCTCGCTTATTCAGGTTCCGGAATAACGAGTAATGTTCCAATCAGTGTCGAGTTTCAATCAATCGAGGGAAATATCCTTGAAACTTTCGGAGATTTATTTTTCAATCGGATTCACGTTGTTCCTGTTAAAATTGATGTAGGGAATCTCGCGAATAAGCAGACGAGAGAAATCGAGATATTTAATGCTTGGATTCTCGAATCCGCCGATTTGGACGCCGTGACTCCGAATGGAGTTCTTTCCGGAGTTGATTTTGATATTACTCCTCCAATCTCATTTCCGCCATTGACGGGATTCTCTTTTGAATTGACAATCAACACGTCAGGGACGCCGGCTTTCAATGGATTTTATCAATTCGATTTTGGTTCAAAGAGTGCTCCGGACTTAACAGTACTCGGGCGAAGAATTATCCTCTTTCCATTCAGGCACAATTGGTCACAACTACCAAAAGAAGTTCTGGAATATTTAACAACGATTCATGAGGGAACTTCGGATATGGAACAGGGAGTTAAACTAAGGCCCTTTCCGCGACGTAGAATCACTTATTTTCATTCACCAATAGAAGATGGAGACTTGGCGAATATTGCGGATAATCGTTCGGAATTGGAAGCTCTTCTTTATTCATGGATAAATCGAATTTTTGCTCTACCAATCTGGGAGGATGTCTCCGTTCTCCAGAATGATTTGGCTTCCGGTTCTTTGAATATTCCTCTCTCTACTGTCGGTCTGGATTATGACGAAGGGTCTTATGTGATTCTCTGGAAAGATTCAAAAACTTTTGAATTGATTGAGATTGAAACCGTCAATTCCGGTTCCCTCGGTTTGGCTCGAGCAACGGACCTAGAATGGAGCCAGGGGGCTTTAATCCTTCCCGCTCGATTATCACGATTAAACTCGGAAGTCGAGCTCTCTGGCGACACGGAGGAACATTTACAATTTGAAACGGAGTGGATTCTGGAATCAAATCAGAAATCAACAAATCGAATCGGAACTTATACCGCTTTGAGTTATCGAGGATTTCCCGTGTTCATGGAAACCAATCAATTGGATGATAAAATAAAGATTCAATTATCAGAGAAAAATACTCAGATTGATTATGGTCTTTCGACACGGACGGTTATCCGAAAGGGATATAATCCTCGAAGCAGATTTTCAATCTTTCATCTGAATTCAAATCGTTCGGAAATTAGTTCTTGGTACGGATTCCTCGAAAATCGAAGCGGAAAATTAAATCCTTGCTGGTACCCGACATGGGCGAGAGATTTTGAACTATTAAATGTCGTTGCTTCGGGAGCGACTTCTATGGTTGTTCGAGGAAATAGATTCTCGAATATCTACGGAAAGGATTATGATAATTTTGGATTGAATAGGAGAGATATTTTAATCCGTTGGAAAGATAAAACCAACTTCTTTGTCCGGATTCTGAGTGCATCTCCCGTAGATGAAAATTCAGAAACTCTTTTATTAAATGGAAGTTTCCCGAAAGAACTTCAAGTCGCTCAGGTTGATAGGATTTCTTTCATCCGGTTCGCAAGATTTGAATCAGATAATGTCGAGGTTACGAAGGAAAATAATAATGTTTCTCGGTCAACGATAAATCTCCGAGAATTAGTCGCTTCAGAATAATATGCCAACTTATAATTCATCAGAGATTTCGACCAGAGGAGGAGAACCCGTTGAATATGTGAGAATCACAATGGGTCAGGATGTTTATCGCTATACGACTTCTCCAATCGAGGAGGAATTATTTTTTGAATTATATTCTCCTCTCGATTATCAGAGGGATGCTCCGGAATTATCTCCGGAACTTTCTCAAAATCAATTAACGATTACGATGCCGAGAAATATTGATTTTCCCTCGATATTTCAGAAAGCCGCGCCGAGACAACAGATTTTCATTATCATTTATCGAAAGCACAGAGGAGCTTCCGATTCGGATGCAATCAGTTATTGGCAGGGAGGAATTGACGGAATATCTTTCAAGGGAGATATTGCTTCGATTATCTGTTCATCTCTGGAAACCCTTTTGAAAAGAGGAGGGCTCCGTTATCGCTTCTTTGCGAAATGTCGTTTCTATTTGGCTGATGGAAGATGCCCCGTTCCAGCGACTGCGATTACAACGGAAACCGTAATTACATCCGCTTCCGGTTCTCAAGTCTCCTCGCCAGATTTCGACGCCCTCCCTGATGGATATTTTAAGTTCGGAGAATTGACGACTCCGGAACTTGAATCCAGATTCATTGTCGACCATGTTGGAGACACGCTCACTCTCATCGCTCCATTTCCGGAGAGCCCCGTTAACAAACTTTGTAAGGCGTTAGCGGGATGTGATTATACTCCAGAAACGTGCGACTCGAAGTTCGGAGCTTGGACAGATGACGGGAGAGATTGCGGATGCTTTGATTCTATTCCGGTTGATAATTTATTCCAAACAGGGATAAGATAAAGGAACTTTTTATCCTGATTCTCCATGAAACAGTTGTATCAGATATGAAACACAAAAATGTGAAATTTTAACAGAAGCTTAAAAAGTGTTAAAAATTGACAATTTTCCGAAAATTAAGTAGTTGAAAATAAATGACTTGTGAATACAAAAATTTGGCTCATATAATCACATGGATTATATCGGAAAAGACGATTAGGCTCGAACTATCGAGAAAGCCTTTTGTTTTCAATCATTTAGAAGCACCAAATTTTGTTTCACAAACTAGTGAAAAATAGAGGGATATTTTATGCCATTTTGGATAATCGCATTGGTCATTTTAGGAGCGACAATCGCCCTCAATGCTATTATGGCTTCCCGAATAAAACCGGAGAAAAGGAAGGCTGCGGGTCTCGGAGATTTCAATTTTCCTACGGCGCAGGAGAACCGAGAAATCGCAGTTGTCGTTGGCACCATTCGGCAAGAATCTCCTAACTCAGTTTGGGATGGAGACCTCCTCACGGTTCCCGTAAAAAAGAAAGTTCCCAATCCTGCTTTTTTCGGATTGACGAAAAAGACTATCGAAACTGGTCAATATAGATATTTTGTCGGAATGGCTCTTGTTCTCGGTCAGGGAGATGGCGGAGTAAAATTAAGAGAATTCCAGATTGATGATAAAGTCGTCTGGTCTGGGAATATTTCCTCCGGAACATTTTCTTTTGATAAATCTCAATTATTCGGAGGAGAGGAAAAAGAGGGAGGGTACGCCGGCACCTTCGATTATTACGGCGGTTCGTGGTCTCAAATTTATAATTCATATCTTGAGGCTCAATTGGCTGCCGCAGGAACGAAAGCTCGGAATTGGAAAGGAGTAACTTATCTTGTTCAAAAAGGCCCGTCATCAGGGAGTGTCGGAGCGAATATTCCAAATGGTTATGTTGGTCTCTCGGAAAATCTCCGGAAATATTCTTTTGTCCTCGAAAGATTCCCAGACCATTTAGGGCAGACATCTTATTCAATCGTAAATTCTACTGATGCTAATCCAGTCGAATGGGCTTATGAGCTTTTAATCAATTTCGATTATGGAGCTAATATTCCCTCCTCCCAGATTGATATTAATACTTTCAAAGCCGCTGCACAAACTTGCTTCAATGAGGGAATCGGGCTTTCCGTTCTTTGGGACACTGACAGAGATATAACAGATGTTCTTCAAGATATAAATGAATTGATTGATGGAGCAATCTACGTTGACAGAACAACCGGTCTTTGGACTTGTAAATTAGCCCGAGCGGATTATGACATCGAGGATTTATTCGTCTTTGATGATAATAATGTAAAAGAGGAGATTAATTTTTCCACGAATACTTCAAAAGATGCTCCCTCTCAAATCGTTGTTCCTTTTATTGATAAATCCCAGAATTTCAAAACGAGAGAAGCTGATTTCAAAGATTTAGCCCAGAGGAGAAATCAGGCAGCGCCGCTTCAAAAGAAAATTGATTTCTATGGCGTGGCAAACGGAATCGAAGCTTCCCGTCTTGCTTTTCGAGAAGCACGGGTTTTCGCGTCGAATCTCCGGACGGTTACTTTCAAATCAAATCGAACAGGACATTGGGTTCGACCGCTTTCCGTCTTTCTTTATCGGAGGATTGATAGAGATACGGGAGATTTAATAGAAGTCGTATTCAGGACAGGGCGCGTCAATGATGGAGAATTAATTGAGGGTTCGATTGAAATTGAAGCTTTAGAGGATGTCTTTTCTCTGGGAACTCTCCATTATGACCCGCCCGGTGCTACTTCATGGACAAGTCCGAATGGAGCCCCTGTAGCGGTTGCTACTCAATATCTGGGTGAACAACCTTATTTTCTTTCAGAGAATCAGATTAAATTATGGGCTTTTGGGAGACAACCGAATGGAGCCCAGAGGAATTTTGATTTCTTTGCGAAAAAGAGTGCTGATTCAGTTTATATTCCGCAAATTTATTCCAATAACTTTGCAGTTACGGGAACGATAAATTCTGATTATAATCGAACGGGCGCGGTTGATTCCTCGAATTCCCTGATTATTGCAATCTCTGAGGGATTAGGAAGATTGGCAGCTGCTTCAGCAACGGAAATCGCTTCAGAGGGAAATAATCTTTTTCTTTTCGAGGATTCCGGAGAGATTTGTGCTTTTCAATCAATTACGGATAATGGAGATGGAACTGTTACCCTGAACAATGTCTGGCGAGGGCTTTATGACACGACAACAGAAAAACATTTATCCGGAACACGAATCTGGTTCTTTTCCTATGGACAGGCTCTCCCTGAAACCGGAGTTCTTTCGGGAACGACTTATAACGGAAAATTATTGACGAATTCCCTTCAAGGTCAACTTCCTGTTGCAAGTGCGACGGCAGCGACATTTACTCCATCGAATCGTCAAGCGCGTCCTCTCCCTCCTCAAGATGTTCAAATCGGAGGAGTCGCGAATCCGGTCGCAATACCGGCAGCCGGTTCTAATATCTCGATTTCATGGAAGAATCGAAACAGGTTAACCCAAACTCAGATGCTGAATCAGAATGATGCTTCGGTTACATCTGAAATCGGAGTTTCCATCTCGATTAAAATCTACAATGGAGCAGGAACTTTATTAGCAACAAAAAATAATATCTCCGGAACATCTTATAGTTATTTATCGGCTGACCAGACGACTGATGGAGCCGCCGCGGAAACCGCCTTAACATTCGTTATTTATTCAATGAGGAACGGAGTGTCATCCTATCAGGCTATCCGATTTGCGACTGCAAGGCCGTCTGGGTCTCCTGCAGCGGTTCTTCCTTCATTCACTCCAATCGGAACACCTCCCTCGCCATCTGACGCGACGACGAATGTTGCGGGAGTTCCGATTTCAGGAACACCGACTTCGACAAATAATACGCTTGTTTATAATTCGACTACGGGTTATCTCGAATGGGCTCCGGGCACCGGTTCAGGTTCTGCTTGGTTCACTGGTTCAGGAGTCCCAAGTTCCGGAACAGGAGTCAATAATGATTTATATCTGAACACCGTCAATGGAGATATTTATAAAAAAGTCGCCGGAGCTTGGGGTTCTCCGATTATGAACATTATGGGAATCGCCGGAACTCCTGGCACCGCTGGGGCAACCGGAGGGGTTTGGTTCAATGGTTCCGGTGTTCCCTCTGGAGGAGTTGGGGCAAATGGAGATTACTATATAAATATCCTCAATGATGATGTTTATTATAAAGCCGGAGGAGCATGGGGTTTCCTGATGAATATCAGAGGAGCTCCCGGTTCGACTGGTTCTACTGGCCCGACCGGTTCGACAGGGCCGGCTGGTTCTACTGGAACTGCCGGAGCTGATGGAAATAAAATTTACTCGGGTTCCGGAGCTCCATCCGGAGGAACGGGAGTAAATGATGACATTTATATCAGGACTTCAAACTATGATTTATATCAAAAGATTTCCGGAACATGGACGATAATCGGAAATATCAAAGGGAATCCCGCGAATGTCCGAGCAACGGTTAATCTGACAACCGCAAGTCTTGCGAATGGAGCAACAGATTTGGGAGTCGTAACCCTCGGAAAATCATTCAGGATTACGAAGATAGTTGTTGATAGAGCCTGTAGGGTTCGATTATATTCAACCTCAGCTCTGAGAAGTGCTGATGCTTCGAGAGCTTTCGGAGATAGAAGTTATGTCGGAACTCAACACGGAATAATCACAGATATTTTATTAGATGCGATAACGGGATTATCATGGGTCATGTCTCCGGAGGCAATGGGAAGCAATGTTGATTCTCCCTATATAACGGATGTTTATTATTCCGTTACTAATCTGAGTGGTTCGACACATACGATAGGCATTGATATAGATAATTTGGTAGAATAATATGGCATATAATTTAACAAGAACCACGGGTTATGCTTCCAACGTGAACGCGAGTTTTCGGGCAGGGTGTCAATTAATCCATGATACATTATTAGCCGGAGGATGGATTCAAACTTCCGATACTGGGCAGATAGATATTCCAACAGCAACGGCGCCCGGTAATGCTTCCGCAGGATATGAGATTTGGCGTTCCAATGAATCCGGAGGAGGGGTTCAGGAAATTTATCTCAGGATTGATTATATCGGAGGAAATTCCGCTTTTAATCAGATGGGAATTTCAGTTATCACTGGTTGGGCATCGAATGGTTCCGGAACAATTACGACGGGAGCGACGACAAGAACAACGGTCGCTTGGAATAGTTCTTTTTCCTCTAGTCCTCAGCCATTTTTTGTCAGTGCAGGAGAGGGATTCTTTACGTGGTGGGGTCAGGGATTCTTTGGAGGAGTGATTGTTGATAGATTGATTGATAACGCAGGAAACAAATTGAATGAATTAGGATTCATTTATTTTTATTATCTTAACGCCGTCGGTTATCAGCAACAATCTCAGGCTTCTAGTTATTTATTGGGAGCTTATACTCAAATAACTACTATTCCTAATTTACCGACGACTTCAAGTTCTCTCCAATTTGGAAGGGCAGGAATTGGTTTCTTTTTTGTTCAGAAAGCCGGATTCTCGAATCCTCTGAAATCCGCAATCATGAATGGAGCTGCCACTTCCACGATAAGTCAATTATATGATATTGTTCAAATTAAAATGTATGGAAATTATGTTAATTACATGATAGTTGGGAGTAGTTTCGCAGGAATAAGTAGCACCGCTCTTTTGAGAACATCTTGAGGAATTTTGATAATAAATGGTAGGTAAAATAAATTATGTCAGCACAAACAGTTACGAGAGCTTTAATCAATGATACTGATGCGAATTTCAGATTATGGGGCAAAGCCATTTCTGACCAGTTCGCAGCGGGAGGGATGATTCAAACCCCCGATACGGGACAGATAAATTGGGCGACGGTTCTCACTCCGGCGGCAGTTAGCACATATCAGGGATATGAGATTTGGCGCTCGAATGACGCCGGAGGAAGTCTCGTTAACTGGTATATGAAAATCCAGTATGGAAGTAATTCAACAGCAGCAAACCAACCTCGTGTCTCGATTCAATTCGGCTGGGGAAGTAACGGTTCCGGAACATTGACGGGAACGACTAACACTGCAATGACTCCTCAATTGAATACGACCGCGACAACGACTCTGATGAATTGCAATTTATCAGTCGGCACCGGTTGGCACATTATGGTTCTCGGAACTGTTACGAATAATAATATGTTCTTTTCCGTCGAGAGAACACGAGATTCTGCGAATGCTTTCCAGAATGAATTATTAATCGTTGCCCAAGATGCGAACACTTGGAAATCTCAAGTTTTGACTCAAACCGTCGCCTATCCTACGGAGTCGACAACGGCTGCTGCGATTATTCCTACTGCCGCAAATTCCGTTCAGGGAGGAGTAGTCGGATTAGGGCTTCAATTCGGAAATCGAGGAGGATTTACAAATCCCTCGATGAATCTTTTTGGAGTCAATGCAAGTCAATTAGGTTCTGCTCAAACTCAATTGACAATCAATACTTATGGAGCTAATCATAATTATATTTTGAATCCTCCGAGCATTACCGGTCTCCAATTCGCCGGTATTTCGACAACGATGATTTTACAGAGGTTTGAATAATGCCAACGGGACAAGATATTCCGACAACTCAATTCATGGCTTCTGCGAAAGTGGCGGTTTTCAATGAGTCAATAAGTTATCTGGGATATTACCAGACATATCAGCTCGGAGTCGTAATTCCTCAATTGACTAATATTCGAGGGACATTTCAATTCGGAGTTGTGATTCCTCAATTGAATTATAATTATGTTGCTTATGCACTCGGAGTTTATCTTGGTTGGTTCCCTTATCCTGATGCTCCCGTTGATTTGATTATTGATGCAATCGTTACTAATAATCCATTGACGACGGGCGAGGAGGTCATTTTAACACGTGGTCAGGATTTCCCGCGCGGAGACGGAAATCGTTAAATTTGAATTATTTGAGAAATCAAATATAATCAAGAAGTCAAATTATAATTTGATAAATTAATTTAGAGGAGAATTAAAAAAGTATGGCGGAAGTTTCAACAGAAGGAAAGACGAAACAGGCTGAGGCTCAAGCATCCTCATCCGGAGGGAATCAGGGTTCAGGGAATGCGAAAGTCGTTGACCCGAAAGTTGCAGGAGCAGAAGCTTCGGCAAAGAAAGGTTCGGATTCAAAGCCGGTTGATTATGATGAGTATGTCGCGAATCTGAATTCGGAAAAGAAAGTCGAGGGAGGAGAACAGGTTATCGCTTCCGGTCTCGATAAAGGGCGTCTCGTCAAAGATGACGGCTCGATTGATTATGAATCTCCGAGTCATTTGGAAAAGCGATTAGGCGGCGAGTTCGACACAATTCCTGAATAGGAATAATTTTTCATTTGAGGAATCCGGAAAAAATTATCTGGATTCCTCAAACCATCAAAAGAGAGGATAATTTCATGATTAAAGTTGGTTCCATAGGAAAGGATGTCATTCAATGGCAAGAGTTCCTAAAATTAAGCGGATATAATATTGGTTCATTGGATGGGATTTTCGGCTCGAAAGTCGAATCCGCAACAAAAGAGTGGCAAAAAAAGAATGGATTAGAAGCCGATGGAATAGTTGGTTCTAACACGCTCCAGAAAGCCGGTCTTTCCGTCGTTGCTTCTCCCTCTCCGATAAATTCAAAATATTATCCTCCGAAGCCGGATTTTGCTTATCCGAATTCCACTCGGGTTCGTCAGTTATTCGGGAATTTCAGTTTCCGGAATAATAAAGGAAAAATTGAAATCCTCGATAACTGGGCAGGAAAGAATGTCGTTAAAGTTCGGATTCCTGAATTAATCGGAGTTTATGGAGCTCCGAAAGATGGAATGATTGAGTTTCATAAATTGGGAGAGAATCAGCTCAAAGGGGCTTTCTCTGAAATTGGAGAAAAAGGTCTTGCCGATAGAATCATTTCATTTGGCGGAAGCTTTTATCCTCGATTCATCAGGGGTTCAGTAACAACTCTCTCCAATCATTCATGGGCGACGGCTTTGGATTTGAATGCTCCGGAAAATTGGCTGGGTGAACGTCCCGCGTCAATCGGAGAAAAAGGTTCCCTCCTCGAATTGGTTCCAATCTTCAATAAGTGGGGCTTTTTCTGGGGCGGACATTATAACAAGCGTCTCGACGGGATGCATTTTGAATTGGCTAAATTACTATAAGAGAGGAAATAAAATCATGGATGGATTAAAAGATATTGGCATCAATCTCGGCACGACAATCGGAAAACAAGTTCTCGTTTCCGAATTGAGAAAGAAAGGAAGAAAGCTTGTCGAAAAGGACACGAATAAAACTGGTTCTGATGATTTCGGAGGGCAAACTCTTCTCGCGGTCGCTGATGCCGTCGAGGCAATCGAATTTACGGAGAATCCGAAATCCCTGATGAATATCGGCAGAGCTTTTGAAGCAGCAGGTAAAAGGATTCAGGAAGAAGCGAAGAAAGCCGGCGTCCAATAAAAATTTTTCGGTATTTTCAAATGTTTAGAGGAGGAACGATTTATATGTCATTCAATTTATCTTTTACGGGCTCAAAGAAAGGAGTCCTGAAAGCAATCGAGGATGCTCCGGACAACGGGCAACCTCAAGTTCCGGAAGTGAAAGCACTTCTCAAATCGGAAGTCGAACAGATGCCCGAGAATTCCTATAACAATGGGATTTCAATCACAGCCTCTGGTCATGCGGATAATCAAAATCGCTATATGAATATTGAAATCCGGATGGTCAAGCTTTCAATGGAGGAATAAAATCCGTGCAGGATAATCAAGTTCTCTACACTCTCAGGAACATTCCGCCGTGGCTTCCGGTCTTGTTCCTGATTGTCCTTTTTGTGATTCTTTATATCATTTATAAAGACCCATTCTTTAAGGATATAATCAGCGGGACTTTAATCGTCGCATTTTTGACTTCAATCGGAATTAAATTAGCTCCGACACAGAGTCCGAAACTCGACACTCAATCTGGAGATATTAACATAAATCCGATTCCCAAAAATCCGGCAACGGAATCATCTCCAGAATCAAAACCTTTGAATGATTTATCAGAGGAAGAAATCCGAAATCTTCACCACGGATTGGAAAATCTGGAAGATAAAGGAAATGAATCAGGAACGGAATAAAATACGATTGTGCTCTATTAGAAGGCAATGCAAGGGGGTTGTGGTTATGAATGAGGAAGAACTTATCAGATTGATTTTTAGATTTTTGTGGACCATGTTAATTTTCGGTTGCGCAATTCTATTAAGAAAAATAGTTAATCTTTTGGACAATAAAATTGTCTCCTCGATTTTCGGCTTCTTCTTTCGATGTCTCGGAGTATATGGAGGGATGATGCTCATCGCATGGATTTTTGATGTTTACTTTGGATTCAAGGTGTTTATCATCTCTCCTATCGTTAATTTTATTTGCTGGTCGTTTCCTTTTGTTTATCTCTCATATCTTTATTTGAATCTGAAAAATCAACCAAAAGAAATTCAAAATACAGATGGAGATGAAATCCCAAACCCCAAATATTTAAGCAAGGAAATGATTACATTTCACGCGGAGGAATTAATTAAAGCCCTCCAGCTTCAGGATTCGATTATCACGAAAATAAAACGGGATATGAAAATGCGTTTTTTGAGGTAGAATTTCTATTATGACAGCGCTCCTGTTATTTTTATTTCAAGATAGTAGCTCTTTGAGCTCAACTCAGGAATCTATGATTGAAAAAATCTTTATTCTCGTGGCTACTGCTGCAATAACTGGAGTTTCCACTTATCTCGCCACTCGTAGGAAAAATGAAGCTGATATTCAGAAGCTCGTTGCGGAAACAATCAAGACTTATGTCGAAGCAATGAATCAGATTCAGCAAATCAATAAGGAACTTCGTGCCTCCATCAAAGAACTAATGACGGATGTCGAAACTTGGCATAAATCCTATTTGAAAACGGATGAATTATTATCCGAAGCGACGAGAGGATTGTCAGATTGTTTAGATTCAAAGGATTGTCCCGAATGTGAGGAACTTTTAACGGAAGCTCTTGATTCCCTCCTCCAGATTCCGCCCCTTTTGAAAAATGTTCCGGATTCAGAACATTTTGCTTCCTCCATCATTAAGCTAAGCACAGAGATTTCCAGAAAAATAAATCGGAATCTCCCAGAATAAAAAATGTCAAAATTTAACATTTTCTTTCTTGACATGCTCAAGGAAATATGAGAGTATGTATTTCAAGGGAATAACCCGAGACTAAAATTAAATCGAGGATAAAGAAAATGAAAGCAAACACACACATCAACAACTTGGTAAATTTCGGACATCCGGTTCAGGTTTTAATCGACTTTTCGAGAATGAATAAAACGGAATTAAAATCTTTCCTGAAAGATTTGGAAGTCGACATGACGGGAATCAAGGGAGATAAATCTTTGGCACTGGCGAGAATCACTTTTCGGGATTTCGTTGCTCAAAGTGGTAAATCAATTGATGGATGGGATTTCTCGGCTGACTTGGCAATCCTGAATGATGAATTTGAATCCTATTCCGCGAGATTCGATTATATGGCTTCTCGGAAATACCGGTAAGAACGAAACCTCCCTCCGGAGGTCATGGAGTTAATCTCCATCTGATGAGTTCAGAACCAAATAAATCGAGGATAAAGAATATGTGCTTAGAAAATCAATTAATCAAAGATTTCAATAAAGGAATCAAAGTTTCGACCCCGTTATTTTCCATCAATTGCTTCGACCCTGAAATGCTCCTGAAAAATCTTTCGGAAAAATTAGTTCCTATCATCAACGATTTCGGCTCGAAGGAAAGACCCATGATTCAATGGGATTGTGTTCGAGGATGGCAGGCAAGAAATAAATCCGCAATCGAAGCAATCGGAATGGCGCTGAATGGCGCGGAATTGGAGGACACATTCAATCCAGTCTCCTCCCTGAAATTGGCTCAGAATCTGCCGGAGGGTTCGATTCTCTTTCTTTTGAATGGTCATCTTTATTTCAAGGATGATTTTTCTTTTCTTCAAGCGTTCTGGAATCTCCGAGACACGTTCAAGGCAACGAATCGAGCCTGTGTGATTCTGACGAACTCTTTTATCCTTCCTCTGGAAATCCAGAACGACGTTCTCATACTCGACGAGAAGTTACCTGATGAGGAGGATTTGAGGAATATCATCAAGGAATTGGCGGAGGAAAACGAAATCAAATTATCTGAGGAAGATATTGAAAAAGGAGTCGTTGCTCTGAAAGGATTGAGCGCTTTTCCTGCGGAACAATCCGTCGCCCTCTCTCTGGGAAAATCCGGACTGGATATTGAAAATCTTTGGAGCCGGAAAATCCAGAAAATCAATGAAACTCCCGGTCTCTCGGTTCACAAAGACGGTGCGAAATTTGAAAATCTCGGAGGATTGGAAGAAATCAAGAATCGGTTCTCTCGAATCATCAAAGGAAAAAAATCTCCAAAAGTGATTGTCTGGATTGATGAAATCGAAAAGGCAATGGCGGGAGCGGGAACGGAATCCTCCGGAACAACTATGGACCAGCTCGGAGTCCTCCTCAATGAATTCGTAGAAAAGGATTATTCGGGTTCGGTCTTCGTAGGAGTTCCGGGCGCCGCTAAATCCGCCCTCGCGAAAGCAATCGGAAATGAGGCTGAAGTGATAACCATCAAATTAGACCTCGGAGAAATGAAAGGACAATTCGTTGGATTATCGGAGGAAAGAATCCGGACGGGAATGAAAGTTATTGAAGCAGTCGGAGGATTCGGAGGGGCTTTCTTTGTGGCAACCTCGAATGACATCTCCTCGATTAAACCGGAACTCCTCCGGAGATTCAAAAAAGGAGTCTGGTTCTTCGATTTACCGACACGAGAAGAAAGAGAAGTCATCTGGAAAATTTATTTGAAAAAATATGAATTCGACATCAACCTCGTGAAATCAATCAGATTCGACGAAGGTTGGACGGGAGCGGAAATCGAGAACTGCTGCATGACGGCATGGGAGGAAGAAATTTCCATCGAGGAAGCTTCAAAATCAATCATTCCAGTTTCGGTCTCCGGAAAGGAACAGGTCGAAAGATTGAGGAACGAGGCGAATGGAAAATATTCCTCGACGAATTATGCGGGGGTTTATAATTCCTCAATGAATGATGTGAAATTCATCCAGCCGAAACGACGAATCGCGACGGACTAAGAATCCGGATTCATTCAGGGAGAGAGGAGGGAATTTTCTCTCCTCTTTTTCCTTTCCCGATACTTGAAAAAATTATTTTCAAAAAATGTGAAATTTTTACATTTTTCTATTGACAAGTAGATTCGACTAGTTTAGTATTGATTTCAACGAGGAGAAATCCTCAGAGAAAAATTAAAAAAAATCGAGGATAAAGAAAATGGAAAACACGAACGAAATCAAATCAACCGAAACAACAAAGGAAATCATCTTTTTAATGGGTTTACCCGCAGCAGGAAAATCGACCGAGGGTCAGAAAGCTTTTGGTTCAACACACACCTTCATTGATTGCGACGAAATCAAAAAATCTCATCCTGATTATAATCCGGCAGAAGCTTTCAAAGTTCACGAATGGTCGAAAATGGAAGAAGAAAAAGTTTGGCTGAAAGCCTTGACGACGGACGGACAATTTGTCCTCGATGGAACGGGAACGAACGCAGAAAAAATGGTGCGAAGAATCAATCAGGCGAAGGCGATGGGATTCGAGACAAAATTATTCTACGTGACATGCACTCTGGAAACCTCCATCCGACGGGCTCTCAAACGGGTTCGCCAGGTTCCTCTCGAAATGATTCAGGAAAAAGCCCTGAACATCGCGACTTCCTTTGAAATCGTTGCAAAATATGTTGACACGATTCAGGTGGTCGACAACAACACCGACACCAAATAATCCGGAGAACGAAACTCCGGAGGGAGAACCCCTCCGGAGTCATGGATTAAGAATCCATCTGATGAGTTCAGGAAAATTAAAAATCGAGGATAAAGAAAATGAAATCGGGCGAAGCAATCGGAATGGTCAAAGTTGGAAGGATGACTTCTGAGGGAAAATTTCAACCAGCAGAAGATACGGATGGCGGATGGATTGGAAGTGGTCAATTCGCAATCGAATTGGGAAATAAAAATTATTATCTTGATTATTTTCATGTCGAGGATGTTTTTAGAAGAACGGCTAATGCAGTTGTTCCGAGATTGAAGAAACACGCAGGATTCGTTCTGACCTCGATTTCCATCGGTCAAACTCGGGGCTGGGTATTTATCATCTGCGATTAGAACGAAACCCTCTCCGGAGGGTCTTGGAGTGAATCTCCAACTGATGAGTTCAGATTGAAAAGATGGAGGAAAATTAAAAAAAATATTATGTCACACGTCGCAACTATAAAAATGGAATTCAAGGATTTAGAATGCCTCAAACGGGCAGCTAAAAAATTGGGTCTGGAATTCAGGGAGAATCAAAAGAATTATAAATGGTACGGGACTCATGTTGGAGATTATCCGGTGCCGGAAGGATTCACCAAAGAGGACCTCGGAAAATGTGACCACGCGCTCTCCATTCCTCAAACAGAGGATAATTCCGGACGAGCTTATGAAGTCGGTGTGGTCGAAAATAAAACCGGAAAAGGTTACACTCTCCTCTGGGATTTCTGGCAGGGAGGATTCGGACTCCGGCAGAAAATCGGAGACAACGGAATTCAGCTCCAAAAGGAATACGCCGCACAAGTCGCGGAAAAACACCTGAAAATTCAGGGTTATCAAGTCCGGAGAAAGATTCAGGGAAACAATATTTTAGTGGAGGGATATTAATCATGGCGAATCAAAAAGGAGTTATTACGGTCAATATCTCCGGAGAAAAAGATGTCGAGGTCGAAGTCTCGATTTCCGGAATCTCCGGAGGGAAATGCAAAGATATTACTCGAAATATCGAACGGGCTCTGGGAACAACGACGAAGGACACGGAAACGGAAGAAATGAAAGGGAGGAAGATTTCAAATGTTAATCAGAATCGAGCCTAATCAAGATGGCGAAATCGAAATGAAAATGATTTATTCTGATTCAATGCGCGGGATTCTGGAGGAGGGTTCTTCCTCCATCTCTCGGGCATCTCATGTTGAACCGAATCCGGATAATTCTTGGTCAGCGGATATGAGCCCAATCGGAGGAGAATCTTTGAATGGCTTCGAGACACGAGAGGATGCGTTGAAAGCTGAAGTAAAATGGATTAATGATAACTATCTCACGAGGGCATAAAAAGCCCTCCTGCTCGATTTATGGAGCCGAGAAATAGAGGAAAAGAGGATAAAAGAATGATAAAGAAAGTAAAATGGTCGAGAGTCGAGGATAAGGTGTTCAAATGGTTTTTCATGGGAGGAGAAGTCGCAACGATTTTTCGAGGTCAGGAATGGGTTTTGCTTTTCAAAAACTCGGACGTTCTCCACAAATTCGGAGATGACCTCGAACAGGCAAAGAAATTCGGAGAGGATTTGATAATCAGGGAAATGGCTTTCTTTCTGACGGGATTCTTTCAGGAACTTAATAATGTAAAAATTTAACATTTCTCATTGACTTCTTATGGAGCCTGTGAGATGATGCTTTCAGGGAGAAATCCCAGAGACAGAAATAAATTTGAGGATAAAAAAATGACGAATATTCAGAATCAAAATAATAAATCGAAATCAGTTCTTTTCGTTTCCTTGACGGGCGATTTGAACGCTGGCGCAAAAAGAATCGGAAACAATCCGGAACTCCTGAAACAAATCCCTGATGATTTGATTCCGGACTTGAAATCGAAGTTCGAGAAATATAATCCTTTGACGGAAAAGGGAATCGAACGAAAAGGGTTGTGCATGGAAAATATCAATCTCTATCAAAAATCTTTGGATGAGATTAAATCCGGATTGGTTACGACTCCGGCGAAAGTTTTCGACGCCGTTTCCGAAGCAGAAAATGTTGTTCAAAACACCGTCGTTCTGGAATTACACCTCGGCAGACCTTCTTTCGGAAAAGTTGTCAAGAATGATGAACTCGAACACGCATACGGGATTGGAGAGGCTCTCCCTGAAACCCTCCGGAGTTGGGCGAAAATCATCGACACGAAGCACCTGAAACCTTATGACGCGGCTCGGAGCGGATTCATCGGCTGGTTGAAAGCGAAATCAATGCCCTCGGGTTTCCTCGCGAACGGGATGTATTTAGTTCCTCTCTCCCTGATTTCCCAGATTGACGAGAAGATTGAAAAATTCCGCGAAGAACAGGACGCCTTCCTCAATGAATTTGAAGCGAAATACGAGGACATCAAACTCGAAGCGAAGGAAAAGAATGCGAAGATTTATCGAGAATCAAATTATCTTCCTTTCTCGGAAATCCGGAAATTCTACAAGATTCAGGCAAAATATTTGACCTTGAATGTGCCCGCCGCCCTCGAAAAAGTCAACAAAGATTTGTTCGAGAAAGAAAAAGAAAAATCCAAACAGATGTGGGCAGACGCTGCAACCGATATTCGGGATGGATTGAGAGCGGGATTCAAAGGATTAATCGACCACTTCGTTTCCAAACTCGGAAAGGATGATAAAGGAAAGAAACTGGTTTTTCACGGCTCGACGGTCGATAAACTGAAAGATTTCGTTACGACCTTTCAGGATAGAAACTTAACGAACGACTCGGAACTGGCGGAACTGGCGAACCAAGCGAAAGCCCTGATTGAAAACGTCGACCCGAACTCCATCCGGAAAGATGACACCGTCCGGACAAATCTGGAGGAATCATTCAAAAAGATTCAAGAAGTTTCGGAAACCCTAATCGTTGCGAAAACCCGAAAAATCCAGATGGATTAATTATCTTTCGAGGAGGGATTAAAACCCCTCCTCTCCCTTGAGGAGACTGAGAAAATGAAAAGTAATTCAAACGCCAACTTCATAATAATTTTCATCTTAATCGTTACAACTTTCTTTGTTGGATTTTTTTGGGGTTATAGTGAAGCAAGCGAATCGAATCTTCAGCAGATTAGAAAATTCAACTGTTACGAAAAATAAAATTGAGAGGATAAAGAATATGCAGAACGAAAAAACACTAGGATTTATTGAACTTCCGATTCCGAAAATGATATTTATCGGAGGCTCGGACGAAAAGGCTTCTGAACAATACTGCTGGTATTTTCTGGGAGCCGATTCCCAGATTCAGGGCATCCCGCATTTCGGGCTTCGGGGCACCATCGAGGGAT
>Ga0207952_1000190_pt1 | contig 63122 bp, 67 predicted proteins | sample SubbioR12Aug_8Ca_FD_184831 | JGI IMG/M metagenome (GOLD analysis project Ga0207952, IMG submission 184831) | Serpentinite rock and fluid subsurface biosphere microbial communities from McLaughlin Reserve, California, USA - CR12Aug_8Ca (SPAdes) | ecosystem: Environmental > Terrestrial > Deep...
AACCGCAACTGACACGCACACCATGCTTGCTGAAGCCTTGCCGGAACTGAAGGTAGGCCTGGTACATGGCCGCTTGAAACCAGCAGAAAAGCAGGCCACCATGGAAGCCTTCATCCGCAACGACAGCCAGGTGCTGGTGGCTACTACCGTGATTGAAGTTGGGGTCGATGTGCCGAATGCCAGCCTGATGGTGATAGAACATGCCGAGCGTTTTGGTCTGTCACAGTTGCATCAGTTGCGTGGCCGCGTAGGTCGTGGTGCAGCGGCCAGTGTTTGCCTGCTGCTTTATCAAGGCCCGCTGGGTGGCACAGCCAAACAAAGGCTGGCCACCATGCGCGAGAGTAATGATGGTTTTGAAATTGCGCGCAAGGACCTGGAATTGCGCGGGCCCGGTGAATTTCTCGGTGCGCGTCAATCCGGTGAAGCCATGCTACGTTTTGCCAACCTGGAAACCGATCAATGGCTGGTGGATAAGGCACGCAATCTGGCTGATGAATTATTAAAAAATGACCCCGTCACCGTTGCTGCTCATCTGGAACGCTGGCTGGGATATAAAGAAGAATTTTTACGAGTATAAAAACCTATGCCGAATATCGTCGATGTTGATGTCAATAATCCACAACATGCCCAAGACCTGGTCAACATGCTCAATATGTATGCGCTAGATCCCATGGGAGGTGGCGAAGCCTTATCTGATTACGCACAAGCCAATCTCATCACGGAAATAAAAAACCGCAATACCGTGCGCGCTATTCTCGCCTATGTGGATGAACAGGCTGCCGGTTTTGCGATTTGCATAGAAGGCTTTTCCACCTTTGCCTGCAAGTCTTTATTGAATATCCACGACTTTGCCGTGCACCCTGATTTTCGTGGCCAGGGCATAGGCAATAAAATGATGCAGCACCTGACTGCACTGTCCGAACAACTGGGTTATTGCAAAATGACGCTGGAAGTATTGGAGGGGAATATCCGTGCGCAAAATCTGTATCGTGCAGAAGGCTTTGCACCGTATGAGCTGAACCCGGAATTTGGCGGCGCGATTATCATGCAAAAGAAAATTGGCAAAGCCTGATTTCATCAAATTGCCTGATTAAGTTCAGCCAAACTTCTCCACCATAAAATCCACAAAACTACGCAGCTTGGGCGTGCGGTATCTGTCCTGCAGATAAACCACGCTTAAGGCCCGGCTTGGCAATTCATACTCAGGAAATAATTGCACCAAAAGCCCGGCCTTCACATCTGCCTGCAACAGTATCGCTGGCTGCAAGATGATGCCCAGGCCATGCAAGGCAGCAACCCGCAAGGCCTGGCCATGATTGACTTGCAGCCGCCCGGTAACAGGGATGCGATACATTTCATCCTGGTCTTGCAAGCGCCAGTTGGTGATGGCTGCCGGGCTGAAAGACAGACATTCATGCTGCGTCAGATCTTCTGGTTTTTCTGGCATGCCCTTACGTGCCAGATAGTCAGGTGAAGCGCAAATCATCAGGCGATATGGGCGCAATGATTTGGCGATGAGTGCTGAATCAGGTAAGTCCCCTATGCGTATCGCCACTTCAAAACCCTCTTCCAGCATATCCATGACGCGGTCAGACAAGCTCACATCGACACTGACTTCAGGATAGCGCGCCAGGTATTCTGGCAATGCAGGCATCAGCGCCTCAGTACCAAAACTGACTGGTGCCGTAATACGCAGCTTGCCTGCTGGAGCGAGTTGCAGGTTTTGCGCCTGCTTGTCGGTTTCATCGACCAGCCTGAGAATTTCCTTGCAACGCGCATAGTAATCCTCGCCAAAGGCTGTCAGGTGCTGACGCCGGGTAGTCCTTTGCAGCAATTGCATGCCCAGGCGTTTTTCCAACATGCGCAAATGATTGCCCGCCATGGTTGCCGAAATCCCGCTAGCATTGGCCGCCCCGCTCAGGCTGCCTTTTTCCACGGCAAGAACATAGATCTTCATGCTATCCAGCAAATCCATTCAACACTCCTGATTATAGATGTATCAATCATAGACTCATTTATCTCATTTTAGTTTCAAATAAGAATAGAGCCTTGTTTGCAGCCTTCGCTGGCAAACAAACAACGATTCCCACACAATTTTTGGAGCCATACCATGACTATCACCACACTTGCCACCCGTTTTGCCAATCGCACCGTCCTGATCACAGGTGGAGGAACTGGCATGGGCAAGGCTGCCGCCCTGCGCTTTGGTCGCGAAGGAGCCAACGTCGTCATCGCTGGCCGCCGTCCTGCAGAAATTAATCTGGTTGCCGATGAAATCAAGGCGGCAGGCGGCGTCGCCCTGGCAATACCCGCCGATGTCTCTGACGCAGAACAAGTCCAGGCACTGGTACAAAAAACCGTGTCCACCTTTGGTGACCTGCACATGGCCTGGAATAACGCGGGCATCCTCGGTGGCTTCCAGCCCTTCCAGGAAACCAGCCTGGCTGACTTCGATGCCGTCATTGCGACCAACCTGCGCGGCGTATTCGCCTGCCTGAAACACGAAATCGCCGCCATGCAGGCAGCCGGTGTCGGCGGTGCCATCGTCAACACTTCATCCTGGACTGCCCACGGTGCCATGCCCGGCCTGTCCGCCTATGCCGCAGGCAAAGCCGCCCTTGATGCTCTGACGCGCACGGTCGCAGTCGAAGTCGGCCCCCTGCAAATCCGCATCAACAACGTCAGCCCCGGCATCATCGCCACCCCCATGGCCAGCGGCGTACTGGCATCCAGAACATCTGCACTACCGTTTGAAAAGCAAACCCCATTGCAGCGCATAGGCCAGCCGGAAGACGTTGCCGATGCAGTGCTGTGGCTATTGTCAGACGATGCGCGTTTTGTGACCGGGCAAAGTTTGCTGGTGGATGGCGGCTTTACCATAGGTGGCTTGCGTCCCTGGTTTAATGGGTTTGTGGCGGAGCATGTTTGAGGGCGGGCACCTTTGTTGTGCATTTAAGTTTTTATAAAAACGTCTATCCTTCGTAGATACAAGCCGGGTCTCGGCCCGGCAGCCGAAATACTTTCTTTGCTTCGCCAAAGAACGTATTCAAAGAAAGGCGACCGCAGACTCGCCCTGCGGGTGCTTACGCTACGCTCCAGCATAATTTGTGCATCACAAAAAATGGGAAGATCCGAAACTCGCCTGCGGCTCAAACATCGGCTCTTCTCTTTCCATTTTCTGTGAAGCACAAATTACATCGTCCCAAGCGGATGAAGATCAAAAACAACTGCAACTACAACTACAACGTCAATGCAACCGTTATGCATGTATGGTTGAACATAGTCGATCAATCTTGGTTTTGGTTTTGGTTTTGGTTTTGGTTTTGGTTTTGGTTTTGGTTTTGGTTTTGGTTTTGGTTTTGGCTTTGGTTTTGGTTTTGGTTTTGGTTTTGCTGTTGTCTTTGACGTTTGCAGTTCCCATGTGTCGACGCCGTTTGTGCTGTACAGAAAATGGAAAAAGAAGGACCGCTGTCTGAGCCGCAGGCGAGTTTCGGGCCTTCCCATTTTTTGTACTGCACAAACGGGAACCCCCTTCAGGGGGCGACGACGCCTGGGTCGCCTTTTTGGCACACCTTTTTGGCAAAGCAAAAAGGCGTGTAGCTGCCGGTCTACCACCGGCCGGCGATCTTAAAATGCGTCGTTTACAGGCATTTGAAAATCAAGCCATTCAAAGCACCGCGATCCTGAAGTTAATGCACCGTAGGACATGCTACGAACGCCACTGGATTCCAGCTAACCCCACGCTGGAATGACGTATTAAGAGGTTGGGTAAAATATAAAGAAATTGCTTCGACAAAAGCCGTCCGAGAAAAACTGCATCGATTTGCCGTGCGTATGAATCCTCATTCGCAAATCATCTTTCCCATCCCATAGCCAAAATCACAACTACCGCCCCCACCTCATGTCAAGGTAAAATCCCCCCAGAACCTAAAGACGACCAACGCATATATTCCAGACACACTGGCTAAGTGCACACACAATATAAGGATCAGCAATGACTATAGATTTCAAAGGCCGTGTCGCCATCGTGACCGGTGCAGGTGGTGGTTTGGGACGTGAACATGCGCTGGCGCTGGCGGCGCGTGGCGCAAAAGTAGTGGTGAATGACTTGGGTGGTGCGCGGGATGGTTCTGGCGGTTCATCTGCGGCTGCCTTGGCCGTGGTTGAAGAAATTCGTGCCGCTGGTGGCGAAGCGATCGCCAATGGTGCATCCGTTACTGATTTTGAAGCAGTACAGGCCATGGTGGCAGATACCATGGCGCAATGGGGACGGATCGATATATTGGTCAATAATGCCGGCATCTTGCGCGACAAGAGTTTTGCCAAGATGGATATCGCCGACTTCAAGCTGGTGATGGATGTGCATCTGATGGGAGCAGTGCATTGCTGCAAGGCAGTCTGGCCTATCATGACAGAGCAAAAATATGGCCGCATCGTGATGACGACTTCTTCGTCTGGCTTGTATGGTAACTTCGGGCAGTCAAATTATGGCGCGGCCAAGATGGCCCTGGTGGGACTGATGCAAACGCTGGCACTGGAAGGGGCCAAGTATGATATCCGCGTCAACAGCCTGGCACCGACGGCCGCAACCCGCATGACAGAAAGTCTGTTCCCGGCAGAATTCCTGGCGGCACTGCAACCATCTGATGTGGTACCTGCGATGCTGGTACTGGCGTCTGAAGAGTCCCCTAGCCGTGTCATCCTATGTGCGGGTGCAGGCAGCTTTGAAGCCGCAAACATCACGCTGACCAAGGGTGTCTGGGTAGGGCGTGGCGATGATGCGCCTGAGCAACTGGCAGCGCGTTTGGCGGAAGTACGCCAGCGCGATGGCGAAGCAGTACCAGAAAGTGGTGCTGCACAAGGCCATCTGGAGTTAACCAAGGCTATGAGCCAGTCCAAAGGCTGAGCTGATTATTAAATGACTCATTAGACGATTATGCAGGCTAAAGGGGAGTGGCACGTCAAGACCACTCCTTTGCTGCTTATCACAAGCCAGTCCAGCTATGCTGCGCCAGATCAATCGTCATGGAAATAGTCGGCATCGCATACGCAATTTAGTTTTTGGCAGGGTATGCGCCAAAAACCCGCAAATACCGTATATACAGTATGGTTATCAAAAAATACTCCCCCATCCATTGTTAAATTCAGGAAAAAATTTACGCTCTGTACAAAGCTCTTGCTGACGCTGCCCGCAGTCTGTGCCAAACTAACGGCATGACACTCACAGAATTAAAATACATTGTTGCCGTAGCCCGGCAAAAACATTTTGGCCATGCGGCAGAAGCCTGTTTTGTCGCCCAGCCTACGCTGTCTGTCGCCATCAAAAAACTGGAAGATGAACTGGGCGTCACTATTTTTGAACGTGGCGGCACCGAGGTCTCTACCACCCCGCTGGGCGCGCAGATTGTTGCCCAGGCTGAACGTGTGCTTGAGCAAACTGCCGCCATCAAGGAAATCGCCAAGCAAAACAAAGACCCGCTGGCTGGCCCTTTCCGCCTCGGTGTCATTTATACGATAGGCCCCTACCTGCTGCCTACCCTGGTGAAAACCATGATACAGCAGGTACCGCAAATGCCTTTGGTGCTGCAAGAGAATTTCACCGTCAAACTGATGGAGTTATTGCGCCAGGGTGAGCTTGATGCCGCCATCATGGCCCTCCCTCTGCCAGACCAGGGCATGATGATACAGCCTCTATATGACGAACCCTTTGTGGTTGCCATGCCGCGTGACCATGCATGGGTAGAGCGCAAGGAAGTCTCGGCCGAAGAATTGAAATCAGAAACCATGCTTTTGCTGGGTAATGGCCATTGCTTCCGCGACCAGGTGCTGGAGGTCTGCCCGGAAATGTCACGCTACTCGACTGCGGGTGATGGCATTGCTCGCACCTTTGAAGGTTCTTCACTGGAAACCATACGCCATATGGTGGCTTCTGGCATAGGCATCACGGTATTGCCGATGGCATCAGTACCCGACATGGATGCCAAGGATGGCATGCTGCGTTACCTGCCCTTTGCTGCACCGGCACCCGACCGTCGTGTCGTGATTGCATGGCGCAAGAGTTTTACCCGTCAGGCGGCGATTGAAGCCATACGCAAGGCTGTGTTGGCTTGCGATCTGCCTGGTGTCACCATGCTGGACGAAGCGCCCAGCACTCAATAATTTTTGCCTCCCCCGTACCATGAGCAAAGTTGTGATAGCGACCGCACACCTGCAATTGCGGGTATTGATGCCTGAGCATGCCCCCATGCTGCAAGAATATCTGCTGACCAACCGCAGACATCTGGCCCCGTGGGAACCAGTGCGTGATGAAGACTTTTTTTCCCTTGAGAAATGCGAAGAAAGGCTGCTTGCCAGCTCACGCCTGATAGACGCAGGCCTGGCTATGCATTTTGCCGTTTGCATGGACGAAAAGATGATAGGTATTTGCAATTTCAGCAATATCGTCCGGGGTGTTTTTCATGCCTGTCACCTGGGTTATGCAATTGCAGAAAAACAGCAAGGCCAGGGTTATATGCAGGAAGCCGTGAGCGCTGGCATCACTTATATGTTCGAGCAGCAAGGTTTACATCGCGTCATGGCAAACTATGTGCCGGAAAACCATCGCAGTGGCGCTTTGCTGGAGCGTCTGGGCTTTGAAAAAGAAGGCTATGCCAAGTCTTATCTCAAGATTAATGGTGTCTGGCGTGATCATATTTTGACCGCCCTGGTTAATCCAGATAACTAAGGCAGACAATCAGGCAAGAAACACTGAATCAGCAAACTGCACATCATAGGGCTAGGCGATAAGTATATACTGCGGTCTTTTGCGAAACACGCGGGTGATTGAGGTCTGCAACAGCAGACTGGCAAGCCCCATTTCTACAGAAAGCTTCAGTTCATGTCATTGTCCCGAGCCCTGTTGGTCATCGTCTCCCTGGCGGCCAGCCTCCTTACCTTTGACAGCCAGGCGCAAATCACTGGCGATGTTACAAATCCCGGCCCTGCTGCCAACACCCAAGCGGCACGCCCAAGAGTTGCGCTGGTACTGTCCGGCGGCGGTGCGCGCGGCTTTGCCCATATAGGCGTCTTGCGTGCCTTGCGAAAAATGCGTGTGCCTGTAGATATGGTGGTTGGTACCAGCATAGGTGCTGTCGTCGGCGGTGCCTATGCTGCTGGGCGCTCAGCCGATGAGCTGGAACAGATCGTCAAGGAAACTGACTGGGATAGCGTGCTGGCTGACCGCCCCGCCCGCTATGATCTCGACTTCCGCCGCAAGGAAGAAGACCTGATGCTGCCTTCGCGCATAGAATTTGCTGTCACCAAGTCTGGCGTATTTTTACCACCGGCCGCAGCAGGCAATGCCGCGCTGGAAAATGCCCTGACACGCTTGATGCCAGAGGGCATGCGCGACCAGCCAGTCAACCAACTGGCCCTGCCCTTCCTGTCTGTCGCTTCTGATTTGCTGACTGGCGAGATGGTGGAATTGAATGACACACCCTTGCTGATGACTATGCGTGCCTCACTGGCCTTGCCAGGCGTCTTTGCACCTGTACGTATCAAGCAAAAACTGGTGGTTGATGGCGGCCTGGTCAGTAACCTGCCAGTGGAGTTAGCACGTGCCATGGGTGCGGATATCATCATTGCTGTCAACGTGGGCACGCCGTTAGCCAAAGAGCACGAGCTTAACAGCGCGATAGACGTTACCAAGCAAATGCTGCAAATACTGACTGAGCAAAACGTGCAACGCTCCATCAAGGATTTGCGCAAGTCAGACGTCCTGATTGCTCCAGAATTGTCAGGCACCAGCTTTCTCGATTTTGGACTGTATCAACAAACCATCAAGGCTGGTGAAATCGCTGCCAATAAAATGGCGGCACAACTGAATGTCTTGCGCGTACCGGATGAACAATATGCAGTCTTTGAATACCAGCGCTCGAACGCAGGCCAAGTTGCCAAAAATACTGCCGATAAATTACCACTGGCAAAGATAGAGGTGGAAGGACCACGTTATATCAATCCCCAGGCCTTGATAGCCCAGACAGGCTTGAAAGCTGGCCAGGTCTTGTCGCAAGAACAGATCAGACAAGCCTCTGGCAAACTATATGGACGCGGTGACATCGACAATATAGAGACTGTCATCAGCGATGAAGATGGGAAACGCAACGTGTTGATTAAGCCATCAGAATCAAATTCCAGCCGCAACCGCCTGCGGGTGGGTCTGGAACTGACCAGTGATTTTGCCGATGAAAATCGCTTCGGTCTGAGCGTCATGCATATTGCCTCGTCACTCAATAGTTATGGCGCTGAATTGCGCAGCTATGCCCGTATAGGCAGCCAACGCCAGGCAGGTACGCAATTCTGGCAACCGCTGGGATCAGGTTCGCCCTGGTATGTCGCCCCCTCCCTTGAATACAATGGCAGCAGCCTGGACTTGTATGACGAGGGACGCAAGAAAGTGCGCGTCGGTGTACGTGGTACCCAGGCAAGCCTGACCTTTGGCCGTCAGCTTGATAACTGGGGCGCAATAGAAGTTGGCGCCAGCCGTAGTTTTGGAAAAGTAGATTTTCTATTACCCGCCAATGCAGAGCAGGACAGTTTGCGCTATTACAGCACCACACAGTTTTTTCGTTTTCGCCTCGATACCTTGGATTCGCTGGCCAATCCCAGCCGGGGTTATCTGGTTTCATCAACCTGGGAGCATTCTCCGGCACAGAGTCCTGGTGAGCGTTCACAGGCGCAATCCCAGATTGAGGCGCTGGGAGCCTTTCAGCTAGGAGACTGGGCGGGTCATCTTTACGGGGAATGGAGTCGCTCAGAACGTGGCAGTAGTTCTCCTAATCCGCTAGGTGGTTTCCTGCGCCTGTCAGGTACTGCTAACAACTCGCTCGAAGGCAATGCTACAGCTTTTGGCCGCATCGTCATGGCGCGTAAAATAGGAGCCCTGCCAACTACCATAGGCGGTGCTATACGTACCGGGTTCTCGCTGGAACTGGGTGATACTTATGGTGATGGCAAAGCTCTGCGTCTGGGTTCCCTGAAACAGGCAGCGAGTACCTTTATCTCTGTCGATACCCGTTTTGGCCCGCTGTTCTTTGGTGCTGGTGCAACGCGGGGTAATGGTTCTTCGCTTTACCTTTTCCTTGGGCCGATCTGGTGAGTCAGGCCTTTGACCGGCGCTGCCGCCTCAGGGCGACGCAGCGCTGTAAAGGCTGAGAATTCCCATGAGCGGAAGCCGACAAGCAAGGTAAAGCCATCACGTTCTTCTGGTCGCAGACGACGGTCATCCTGATGCAAGCGCGCCAGCTCTGCCGCCAGTTGCTGTATTTTCTGTACCATTTCCATGGCGCTGTGCGATGACACCCTGGCAGGGACAAAAAGCAAGGTCTCGCCTTGCCCGTCAAAACTGCCAGTAAAGTAATCACTGACTACTACATCCTTGAAATACTGCTGTACGGGCCCGTCAGGACGCCAATGAAACGCGGGCGACACCTTGAGGCGATAACGATTCAGGGGCCGTAGTTCTATGACTTCCAGTTTGTCGAGTGCAATCAGGTGCAAGACACATTCAGCTTCCGACAAATGATAGGTTTCTATGATTTGCTCAAGCGTCCAGTGCCCCAGGCAGCAAATTGCCACCAGCAATAATTTGGGGTCAGCCATCAGTGACTGCTCTTGCATAAGACTCAGGTTATCGGCATGTGGGGTGACATCTGCCGCCTGGCGCAACACATCTTCCATGGCGATGCCGGAGGCCTTGCAGATTTCTGCCAGGCGCGACAGGCTCATGTCTTTTTGCCCAAACATGCGCTTCATGCTGGATTCACTCATGCCTATGCGCTCGGCCAGCATTTTGTACGTCACGCCTGCTGCACGCAATTCTGAACGCAAGACCTTCAAGACCAATTCGGGTGAACTCATGGAATGCTTTCTGGCTAAATGTGAAATTTTGCAAATAGTATCGCATATTAGTACCCAACATACTGAATAACAATTCCTTCAGCAATTTTCTGGTACGTTTTTTAATTAATTGCGACACTTCGACTTGCAAAAGCTGCGTGAAGTTCAATTGCAGTACATATCAGAATTGAAATACGTCGCTTATGAAAATATTAAGAATCTTCAGCGCAGCAATTTAGTCCAGAGGAAACCGTATGGTAGCAAGAAGCGAGATGAGTGAGAACGATGACACGATACGCAGATATGTCACTGCCGTACTTTTGACTCTGGCCGTATTTGGTCTCGGTTATATGTGTGGTCAACATACCGAGAAACATAGTCCCGCATTTGACAAGGCCAATGGCTTGAGTAGCCCACCCAGCCGTGCCAGTGCGCGTTCTGAATTTCTGCAAAAGCAGCGACAACAGCGCAAGGCTGCGTTGGTCGTCTGAGTGACCACTTATTGGAATCCTTGATCGCTGACTATCAGATGCGTTTGGTCGTCACAGGGTCAAACCAGTGTACAACATCTGCAGCAAAACCAGCGGTCGTGCGCTGACCTGCTTCGACTGCTGTGCCCGCCGGTGTACGTATGACCACGGGTTCACCACCACATAGACCATGCACCAGCAAATCTGCCCCCAGCGATTCTACCAGTTGTACTTCAAGTGGCAAACCTGGCATGCCTATGAACAAATGTTCTGGACGCACACCCAGTATCAGTTCACGGTTGGCTACGCGCTCTGCTTCGCTTTGCATCAGCGGCAATGACACCAGCGTCTGGGCTATCTGTATCTGTCTGCCATTTTCAGTCAGCTTGCCACGCAAGAGATTCATAGGTGGTGAACCGATAAAGCTGGCAACAAAGGTAGTGGCTGGTGCCTCATAGACTTCAGCCGGTGTACCTATCTGTTCTGCTACGCCACCATTCATGACGATCATGCGTTGCCCCAGAGTCATTGCCTCGACCTGGTCGTGGGTGACATACAGACTGGTGGTACCCAGTGCCTTGTGCAGGCGCTGGATTTCCAGGCGCATCTGCACCCTTAACTTGGCATCCAGATTGGACAGCGGTTCATCGAATAAAAACACTGCAGGTTCCCTGACAATGGCACGCCCCATGGCGACACGCTGGCGTTGGCCACCAGAGAGTTGGCGCGGGGTCCTGTCCAGCAGTGCGCCCAGTTCCAGTATCTGCGCCGCTTTTTGTACCCGGGTTTCAATATCTGCTTTGGAAAAACCGCGTATCTTCAAACCATAGGCCATGTTCTGGTAAACGCTCATATGTGGGTACAGGGCATAGTTCTGGAACACCATGGCGATGTCCCTGTCCTTGGGCTCCAGGTTATTGACAACCCTGTCGCCAATGACGATATCGCCAGAAGTAATTTCTTCCAGTCCTGCGACCATACGCAAGAGCGTCGATTTACCGCAACCTGAAGGGCCAACCATGACAATGAATTCACCATGATTGATATCCATGGAAATGCCGTGGATGACAGCAACGGCTTTATCGCCCTTGCCGTAAGTTTTGGTGACGTTTTTAAAATGTAGTTGTGCCATGCTATTTTTCGGAATCTACCAAACCCTTAACAAACCATTTTTGCATGATGACGACAACCAGCCCAGGCGGTAACATTGCCAGCAGCAGGGTCGCCATCACCATATTCCATTCAACTGCAGCATCTCCGCCAGCAATCATGCGCTTGATGCCCACACCTATCGGGTACATATTCTGCTCTGTTGACACCAGCAAGGGCCAGAGGTACTGGTTCCAGCCATAAATGAACATGATGACAAACAGAGCAATCACATTGGTGCGCGACAGCGGCCACAGAATGTCCTTGAAGAAGCGCAAGGGGCCTGCACCGTCTATGCGGGCTGCTTCTGCCAGTTCGTCGGGTACGGTTAAAAAGAATTGCCTGAACAAGAATGTCGCCGTCGCCGAGGCAATCAGCGGCACCGTCAACCCGGCGTAGCTGTTGAGCATGGACAAATCAGACACCACTTTATAAGTCGGGCTAATACGGACTTCGACAGGCAACATCAGGGTGACAAAAATCATCCAGAAAAACAGTGTGCGGCCAGGGAAGCGGAAATACACCAGCGCAAAAGCAGACAACATGGAAATCGAAATTTTGCCGATGGCGATCATCAGTGCAGACACCAGGCTGACCCACATCATGCGCCCCACAGGGCTGCTGGCGACATTGCCGGAGGTACCTGTGCCCAGCACTGCCTGCAGATTGATCCAGAGCTGGTCACCCGGTATCAGGGACATGGGTGCCAGTGCAGATTGTTCAGCCGTCTGGGTAGCGGCAACAAAGGCGACATAAATGGGAAAAGCCACCAGGCTGACACCAAGTATCAGGATAAAGTGGCTGAACATGCCCAGAAAAGGCCGGCGTTCTATCATGCTTAATACTGCACTTTCTTTTCTATGTATTTGAACTGCAGCACGGTCAGGACGATGACGATGCTCATCAATATGACTGACTGTGCAGCGGCACTGCCAAGATCACCACCCTTGAAACCATCATTGAACACCTTGAACACCAGTATCTCGGTATCCTTGCCAGGGCCGCCCTGAGTAGTAGCTTCAACGATCGCAAAAGTATCAAAAAAAGCGTAGACAATATTCACGACCAGCAAGAAGAAAGTGGTAGGCGTCAGTAGCGGAAAGACGATGGTGAAGAAACGCTTCCATGGTCCTGCCCCATCTATGGCGGCTGCCTCTATCAGCGACTTGGGTATGGACTGCAAACCCGCCAGGAAGAATAAAAAGTTATAACTGATCTGCTTCCAGATAGCGGCCAGGACGATCAATATCAAGGCGTGACGGCCATTCAAGAGATTATTCCACTCAATACCAAAATGACGCAGGCCATGTGCAACAATGCCCAACGTGGGGTTCAGCAAGAACATCCACAGCACGCCAACGACAACCGGCGATACTGCGTACGGCCAGATCAACATGGTCTTGTAGATGGAACTTCCACGAACCACCCTGTCTGCAAAAACCGCCAGCAGCAAAGACAGACTGAGGCCCAACACAGCCACCAGACTGGAAAACACGGCAGTGGTCTTGAAGGCGGCCAGATAAGTCTCATCCGCAAACAGGGACTTGAAATTATCAAACCAGACAAATTGCGTAGACATGCCAAAGGCGTCCTGCAACAAGACGGATTGATACAGGGCCTGCACCGCAGGCCAGAAAAAAAACAGCACCGTGACCAGTAACTGCGGCAAGAGCAGCAGATATGGCAACCAGGCTGAACGAAACCGTGCACGCTTTTCCAAAAAAACCTCTAATGAATATTTAAAACCGGAAAGCTCACCACAGAGACACTGAGACACCGAGAAGAACAAGAGGAAAGCAAGACAAACAAAGAAATGTGATGCCTTTGTTTTTCTCTGTGTCCTCTGTGCCCCCTCTGTGTCTCTGTGTTGAGAGGTCTTAAGATTTTTACTTATTCGCTTTTTCGAAACGATCCAGCAATTCATTGCCCCGCAAAACAGCATTATCCAGTGCTGCCTTGGCTGACTTTTTACCGCTCCAGACAGATTCCAGCTCTTCATCCATGATGGTGCGTATCTGGACAAAACTGCCCAGCCGTATACCGCGGGATTTATCTGTGGTCTTGACGATCATTTGCTGGACGGCGACACCAGGGCCTGGTGTTTTTTCATAGAAACCAGACTTCTTGGTCATCTCGTAGGCGGCATTGGTAATGGGCAGGTAGCCGGTTTCCTGATGCCATTTGGCCTGCACTTCTGGCTGAGAGAGAAATTTGTAAAACTTGGCGACGCCTTTGTATTCCTCAGTCTTCTTGCCATTCATGCTCCATAGTGAAGCACCACCTATGATGGTGTTTTGTGGCGCGCCTTTGACGTCAGAATAATAAGGCAATGGCGCAACGGCAAATTTGAACTTGGCATTCTTGGCCACATTGCCATAGGCAGAACTGGAAGAAGTCAGCATGCCGCATTCGCCAGAATAGAATTTCGCTTCCGGCTCATTCTTGCGACCTGCATAAGTGAAGTAACCTTGCTTGGCCCAATTTTCCAGGTTTTCTATATGGCGTACATGCAGTGGGCTATTAAATGTCAGGCGTGCATCGAGACCACCAAAGCCATTACCCTTGGAGGCAAACTCCACATTATGCCAGGCTGAAAAACTTTCCAGGTGCACCCAGGTTTGCCAGCCTGTGGTGTAAGCGCATTTTTCGCCACTGGCTTTGAGGCGGGCAGCAGCAGCAACGACTTCCTGCCAGGTTGCAGGTGCCTTGTTGGCATCCATGCCAGCTTTGGCAAACATGTCCTTGTTATAGTAAAAGACGGTAGTTGAACTATTGAAGGGGAAGGACAGCATTTCACCCTTGGGCGAGGTGTAATAACCTGCCACAGCGGCAACATAGCCAGATGTGTCAAACTTCTCACCCGCGACCTTCATGACTTCAGATACCGGCTTGACTGCACCCTTGGCATACATCATGGTCGCAGTACCGACTTCAAACACTTGCAAGATATGCGGCGCATTGCCAGCGCGGAAAGCTGCGATACCAGCGGCCAGGGCTTCGTCATAACTGCCTTTATAAACGGCTGTTACCTTGTATTCATTCTGGCTTTTATTGAATTGCTCAGCCAGCCCAGTCACGCGGTCGCCCAGCGCGCCTGTCATCGAATGCCACCAGCTTATTTCCGTCACTGCATGGGCAGAGCCAGCCAGGCTCATCAATACAGCAGCACTGGCCCAGGCCAGTTTGGTTTGCAGTTTCATAGGAATCCCGGAAAACTTCTAATAATTATGTAATATTGTTGCAACATCATGACGCCCAAGTGACACGTGTGACATGGGTGACATGAGGTTTTCAGGCTTTCAGGCAAGCACTGAATATGGCAAATCGCTAAGATATCACCCGGAACTACCCTCTGTATAGATAACACTTATAATTCTGCCATGCGCAACAACAAAGCTGAATCATGAATTTCTTGCTGACTCGCCTGGGCTGGTATATCAAACTGGTCAGGCTGCACAAACCCATAGGCATACTCTTATTGCTCTGGCCGACGCTGGCGGCATTATGGATAGCCTCGAATGGCCAGCCGGACTGGCATCTCGTGTTGATTTTCAGCCTGGGTACGGCCCTGATGCGCTCCGCCGGTTGCGCCATCAATGATTATGCTGACCGTGACTTTGACCGCCATGTGAAACGCACTGCAGACCGGCCACTGACCAGTGGCAAGATATCCGGCAAAGAAGCTGTCGGCGTTGCCGTAGTGCTGGCGCTGATTTCTTTCTGCCTGATCCTGCCTTTGAATAGCCTGACCAAGATGCTGTCAGTAGTGGCTGTCGTAGTGGCGGGCAGCTACCCGTATTTCAAACGTTTTTTTGCCATTCCGCAGGCTTATCTGGGCATCGCCTTTGGCTTTGGCATCCCCATGGCCTTTGCTGCCGTGCAAAATACCGTGCCGCTGGCAGCCTGGATACTGTTGTTGGCGAATGTATTCTGGGCAGTTGCCTATGACACCGAGTACGCGATGGTGGACAGGGACGACGACCTGAAGATAGGTATCAAGACTTCTGCCATCACCTTTGGCAACTATGATGTGCTGGCTGTCATGCTCTGTTATGCCATCAGCTTCGCCCTGATCTTGCTGACAGGCTGGCAACTGGGGCTGCGTACCTGGTTCTTCGCTGGCATGGGCGTCGCAACAGGGTTCGCTATCTATCATTACACCTTGATACGGGAACGTGAACGCATGGCCTGTTTTGCAGCCTTCATCAATAACAATTGGCTGGGTGCAGCAATCTTTGCTGGCATTGCCATTGACTATGCAGTAAAGTAACCCAATAGATTGCTAATTTCTCAATGCAGTGGTGGTATCTGTTTTTGTGCTTGCGCAAACGACAGACGCCCATTTTGAGTAAACTGAAATTCACTTCCACACCTGAAAGGACGAATCATGAGTACAGTAGATGAACATAGAGAGCAACTGATGAACGACTTGCATCTCGTCATCCGTGATGCTGAAGAGCTGTTGAAGAATACTGAACAGCAAGGCAGTGAAGGTTTCAAATCTGCCAAAGCCCGCTTTGAAAAAACCTTGAAAAATGCCAAGGCAGAAGTGGAACGCATAGAAGACCTGGTCGTCACCCGCACCAAGGAAGCCGCCAAAGCGACTGACGTGTATGTTAAAGAAAATCCATGGCAATCTGCCGGTATCGCTGCTGGTGTGGGCTTGCTGGTAGGCTTGCTTATTAGTCGCAGCAGATAAGCAATGGCCATCAGCGACTCGCTGAGGCAAGTTGCCAGTACCCTGAGCAATCTTGTCCACACCCGCCTGGAACTGGCTGCAGTAGAACTGGAAGAAGAGCTCGCACATTTTTCTTCCAGTCTGCTGTGGTCGCTGACGGCCCTGTTTTTTGCCGGTATCGCCGTACTGCTGGCAGTGCTGACTGTGGTTGCTGCATTTTGGGATACTTATCGCTATACCGTTCTGCTCAGTTTGCTGGCACTGTTTAGCTTCTTGTCCCTGGGTATATTCATGTGGCTGCGTAACAAGTTCAGCAAAAAATCCGGTTTCTTGTCCCACAGTCTGGCAGAATTGAAAAAAGATGCGGCCAGCCTGCGTGGTGTCGACACCAGCAAAAAGGAACAGGTTTAAGGCATGGGAAATCACCAGCAAAAACTGGCCTTGCGACGCCAGACATTATTGCTCAAGATACAGGCAGAGCGCAGCCTGATGACGATACATTGCAATGAACTCAAGCAATCCCTGGGCATGGCCGATGTTGCTGTGGGCTTGCTTGGCAAAGCCGGGCAAATTGCCAGGCAACGTCCCTTACTGGGCGGCCTGGCCGTAGCTGCCGTGCTGGTGCTCAAACCCAGAAGGATATTTTCTTTTGCCAAGTCCGCACTGCTGGGCTGGGAAACCTGGCGCAGCGTCGCAACGATAGTGCAACGAATGCGCGCAGATACGAATAATTGAGTTCAATCGAGCTCCGTTGAGACCAGCCGCACTCAGTTCAAACAAGCCAATAAAATCTGAAGCCAGCAGCAATGCTTATTGCTGGCTGTCTTTGCCAAATTCATCACCCAGTTCTTTTCCTCGCGCGGCGGCTGCCTTGACAGCATTGACGATGGCTAGTTTGACGCCAGCGTTTTCCATGCTGGTCAATGCGGCATAGGTCGTGCCGCCTTTGGAGGTAACGCGTTCACGCAACACACTGACGGGCTCTGTCGCTTGCAAAGCCAGTTGGGCTGCGCCCTTAAAAGTTGTCATCGCCAGTTGCAGGCCCTGCTCAGGACTCAGGCCCAACTCTGTGGCAGCTTGCTGCATGGCTTCGATAAAATAAAATACATAGGCCGGGCCACTGCCTGACACTGCAGTCACTGCGTCCAGCAAACTTTCATCGTCCAGCCAAATAGTTGCACCAACAGCTTGCATAATGTGCTCAGCCATTTGTTTTTGCTCTGCACTAACCGCAGCCAGGGCAAACAGGCCTGTCATGCCCTGACCTATGAGTGCCGGTGTATTGGGCATGGTACGTACAATTTTTTCATAGCCCCCCAGCCAGCGCGCCATATCCGTTGCCCGTATGCCAGCGGCGATGGAGATCAATAATTGTTCATTGAGGTGAGGGGTCAGCCCCTGTACGACTTCACGCAATTGCTGCGGTTTGACCGCAAGGATAATTGCATCCATCTGCGCCAGCCTGGCATCGGCGGCAAGCGCCGTGCTGACACCAAAGTCGCTGCTCAATTTATCGAGAGAAGACTGATTGAGATCGATGACATGGATATGTTCAGCCGTCGTCAAATTCTTGAGCAAGCCACCTATCAGGGCATTTGCCATATTGCCACCGCCTATGAAGGCGATTTTCATCTTATTTTGCATAATTCCGGTTTCCAAAAATAGCTGTTCCTATCCTGACCATGGTGCTACCTTCTGCAATTGCTGCACGCATGTCGCTACTCATGCCCATGGACAGGGTATCGAGGGAGATACCTGCAGCTTGTATGTCATCACTCAACAGTTTCAACTGGCGAAATGCCTGTCTTTGCACCTGTTCATCATCACTGGCTTCCGGCACGGCCATCAGGCCGCGCAACTGCAAGCCCGGCAGTACGGCAATTTTTTGCGCCAGTACCACAGCTTCTTCAGGCAAGACACCGCTCTTGCTTGCCTCGCCACTAATATTAACTTGCAGACAAATATTCAAAGCTGGCATACCTGCCGGTCTTTGTTCCGACAGGCGCTGGGCGATTTTTTCCCTGTCCACTGAATGCACCCAGGAAAAATGCTCGGCAATGGGACGGGTCTTATTGCTTTGTATGGGGCCGATAAAATGCCATTCGAGCTGAAGTTGCGGCTTTTTTGCATGTACTTCCTGCATCTTCTCCAAAGCTTCTTGTAGATAATTTTCACCAAAACAGTGCTGGCCCGCCTCTGCAGCGTCTATGACAGCATCTGCTGGAAAGGTCTTGGACACAGCCAACAGACGCAGTTGTTGCGGATCGCGCCCGCTGGCAATGGCGGCAGCGCGGATATCCGCACTTACGGCTTGCAAGTTGTCAGAAATTGAGGACATAATCAGTAACCAAAAATCTATCTAATTCGTTGTGGACTTATGGTAAAACTCTCATCTACAGCTTAATATGGCTTTTATCTTGCTTTAGAGCAGCTTACCCACAATCAGCAACGATCTCATTACCGGAATTATAAATGGACATTTCAGAACTGCTGGCGTTCTCCGTCAAGAACAATGCCTCCGACTTACACTTATCTTCCGGCTTGCCGCCCATGATACGGGTACATGGTGACGTCAGACGTATTAATTTGCCACCACTGGAACATAAAGATGTCCATGAGTTGATCTACGACATCATGAATGACTCTCAGCGCAAAGCCTATGAAGACACGCTGGAGTGCGATTTCTCTTTCTCCATCCCTGGCCTAGCCCGCTTCCGTGTGAATGCTTTTAACCAGGAACGTGGTGCCGCTGCCGTTATGCGTACCATTCCATCCAAGATTTTGTCGCTGGAACAGTTGAATACACCCAAGATTTTCGCTGAACTGGCTTTGAAACCGCGTGGCCTGGTACTGGTGACCGGACCTACCGGCTCGGGCAAATCAACTACCCTGGCTGCCATGGTGAACCATCTTAACGAACATGAATATGGCCACATCCTGACGGTCGAAGATCCGATAGAATTTGTGCATGAATCCAAAAAATGCTTGATCAACCAGCGTGAAGTCGGCCCGCACACCATGTCTTTCAACAATGCGCTGCGCTCTGCTCTGCGTGAAGATCCTGATGCCATCCTGGTCGGTGAGTTGCGTGATCTGGAAACCATACGCCTGGCACTGACAGCTGCGGAAACCGGTCACTTGGTGTTTGGTACCCTGCATACCTCATCTGCTGCCAAGACCATTGACCGTATTGTCGACGTTTTCCCGGCTGAAGAAAAAGAGATGGTGCGTTCCATGCTGTCAGAATCACTGCAAGCAGTTATCTCGCAAACCCTGCTGAAAACCAAGGATGGTTCTGGCCGTGTGGCGGCACATGAAATCATGCTGGGTACGCCAGCGATACGTAATCTTATCCGTGAAGCCAAGATTGCCCAGATGTATTCGTCAATACAAACCGGTAGCAATATAGGTATGCAGACGCTGGATCAAAATCTGACCGACCTGGTACGCCGCAATGTCATCTCGGTGGCAACTGCACGCGGTGCGGCCAAACAGCCAGACAACTTCCCAGGCTAAGAGATCAAAAGGACAAAACATGGAACGCGATCAGGCCACCAAATTCATGAATGATTTGCTGAGACTTATGCTCAGCAAAAACGGTTCAGACTTGTTTATTACTGCAGACTTCCCTCCCGCCTTCAAAATAGACGGACGAGTAACGCCAGTCTCTAACCAGCCACTCTCTCCTGCTCATACTGTCGATCTTGCCCGTTCCATCATGAACGACAAGCAATCTTCAGAATTTGAGTCGACCAAGGAATGTAATTTCGCGATCAGCCCGGCAGGCCTGGGACGTTTCCGCGTCTCGGCCTTCATGCAGCAAGGCCGGGTAGGTCTGGTGTTGCGGACGATTACGACTGCCATCCCTAAACTGGAAGACCTGGGGCTACCAGAAAATCTCAAAGAAATCGCCATGACCAAGCGCGGCCTGGTCATCATGGTGGGTGCTACCGGCTCAGGTAAATCCACCTCGCTGGCTGCCATGCTGGGTTACAGGAATGCGAATAGCTACGGTCACATCATTACTATCGAAGACCCGATAGAATATGTGCACCCGCATATGAACTGCATCATCACCCAACGTGAAATCGGCATCGATACAGAAGACTGGGGTGCAGCGCTGAAAAACTCCCTGCGTCAGGCACCGGATGTGATCCAGATCGGTGAGATCCGCGACCGCGAAACCATGGACTTTGCCGTTGCCTTTGCAGAAACCGGCCATCTTTGCCTGGCTACCCTGCATGCCAACAGCTCCAACCAGGCGCTGGACCGTATCATCAACTTCTTCCCGGAAGAACGTCGCGCCCAGTTGTTGATGGATTTGTCGCTGAACCTGAAAGCCGTTATCTCTCAACGCCTGGTGCCATTGAAGGGCCGCAAGGGTCGTGCCGCTGCAGTAGAAATCATGCTCAATACACCACTGGTGTCTGACCTGATATTCAAAGGCGCGGTGCATGAGATCAAAGAGATCATGAAGAAATCCCGTGAACTGGGCATGCAAACCTTTGATCAATCTTTGTTCGATTTGCATGAAGCCGACGAGATTACTTATGAAGATGCCTTGCGCAATGCTGACTCAGTCAATGAACTGCGTCTGGCCATCATGCTGAAGGGCAAAGATGCCAAGGACAGGGACTTGACCGCTGGCACCAAACACCTGGGCATAGTATGAGTGCGCTCGCTTTTCAGGCCAATAACCTGCAGGGAGAACCTGTCGATCTCAAGCAATATGCAGGCAAGGTATTGTTGATTGTGAACACCGCCAGCAATTGTGGTTTTACCCCGCAATACAAAGGCCTGGAAGCGATCTATCAGCAATTCAAGGACAAGGGCGTGGAAGTGCTAGGTTTCCCCTGCAACCAGTTTGGTCATCAGGAACCTGGTTCAGCTGGTGAGATCGGTGCTTTCTGCGAAAAAAATTATGGCGTAACTTTTCCCTTGTTCGACAAAATCGATGTCAATGGCGACAAGGCTCACCCCTTGTTCCAGCACCTGAAAAGCCAGGCCCCTGGCTTATTGGGCAGTCAGTCCATCAAATGGAACTTCACCAAGTTCCTGGTCAAGAAAGATGGCACGGTATTCAAGCGCTATGCGCCGCAGACTGCACCGAAAGACTTGCTGGAAGATATAGAAAAACTGTTGACTGAATGATCATTCACAAACGCCCCGCCAGCATTGCCTGGCGTATCAGCAGTTTTAAACCCCAGCGATGAAAAGGGCGTATCAGTTGTATATAGACTCGCCCAAACCAGTTGTGAGTGATGCAGACCGTTGATATGACAATAGCGACGGTCTGCTCTTGTTCTACACGCACAATCGAAAGCCGGAAATCCAGATGGCTATTGTCGCGACCAGCAACCAACTCTTCTGAACTCAAATAAAAAATAGGCCATGCGCCTATTTTCTCACCCACTTTATAATTTGATCTCATGCGTGGATGCATGATTTCTGACTTGTCTGGTACGGCAATGCCAAATAGGGACATCAGATAATTACGGCTCAGCATGATGAACTTCATCCATGTTGGCCTGTGCATGAAAACCGCGTGAAATGCATCGCTGACTGTCAGTCCCTTACGACCAGGCTCAACCTTGTACGAATCGCGATAATAAGCTGCATGCACCAGCTCGGGCATCAACACACTTTGCTGCGGATGCCCGCATTCGCTGAGGAGTGTGCGCTGGCCGGGCATGTGTCACCCGGGTTTATTGACAGCGGATGGCACACTACCCGCTTCAGGCAAATCCTGACTTATCACAGAGTCCTGCAAGGCCCGGTCTATGAGTTCTATCCAGTGCTGTACCGGCAGGTCTGTGCCTGATTGCAAATGTGTCAGGCAACCTATATTCGCCGACAAGATCATCTCTGCATCCGTCGCCTCCAGATTGCGCAGCTTATTATCCCGCAACTGATACGAGAGCTTAGGTTGCAGGACAGAATAAGTACCAGCCGAACCGCAACATAAATGGCTGTCGGCACACAGCTTCACATCGACACCGATGGCTGCCAACAGGCCTTCGACCTTGCCGCGTATTTGCTGGCCATGTTGTAGCGTGCAAGGCGGATGCCAAGCGATGCGCTTGCTCAGTTTGCCTTGCAGACGCTGTACCAGTTGCGGCTGGAATTCTGGCAGGATTTCGCTAAGGTCGCGGGTCAGCATGGATATTTTTCCGGCCTTGCCTGCATAGGCTGCATCATGCGCCAGCAAATGCCCATACTCTTTTACCGTAGCACCGCAGCCGGACGCGGTCATGACGATGGCTTCTACACCAGCCTCTACATAGGGCCACCAGGCATCGATATTCTGGCGCATATCATTGAGGCCATCTTCATGCTCATTCAAGTGATAGCGTATGGCACCACAGCAACCAGCCTTGGGAGCAATCTGCAATTGCACGCCCATGGCATCAAGCACCCTGGCCGTAGCGGCATTGATATTCGGTGACATGGCGGGTTGCACGCAACCATCGAGCAAGAGCATTTTGCGAGCGTGTTCAGCTTGTGGCCAGATGCCTGCATCTTGCGCTACAGGTACTTTATTTTGCAAGGCCTTGGGCAAGACTGCACGCAGGCTTTGCCCCAGCTTCATCGCCGGGTTGAATATCCATTTGCGCGGCAGCACGGCTTTGAGCGCAGCACGATTCAGTTTTTGGAACAGCGGGCGGCCTACCTGTTTTTCGACTACCTGACGGCCTATGTCCACCAGTCGGCCATATTGCACACCGGATGGGCAAGTGGTTTCGCAATTGCGGCAAGTCAGGCAGCGATCCAGATGTTGCTGGGTTTTGACTGTCGCAGGTTTGCCTTCCAATACCTGCTTGATGAGGTAGATGCGGCCACGCGGCCCATCAAGCTCATCACCAAGTAATTGATAAGTCGGGCAAGTGGCTGTACAAAATCCGCAATGCACACACTTGCGCAAGATATCTTCAGCCTCTTTGCCTTCGCGTGTGTCTTTGATGAAATCAGCGAGATTGGTTTGCATTATCTTTACCAGCCTTTATACATGCGACCGGGGTTGAATATACCGGCAGGGTCAAAAGTATTCTTCAGGCGTTTGTGTATTTTTTCTACCGGTGCCGACAAAGGGGCGAATACACCTATGCTCTTGTCACCGCCGCGGAACAAACTTGCATGGCCACCGGCAGCCAGCGCTGTCAGGCGTATCAACTCAGGTTTTTCTGTGCTATAGAGCCAGCGCTGCGCCCCACCCCATTCGATCATGGTTTTGCCAGTCAGCTTCAAGGCCAGGCTGGTAGATGGCAGTGATAAGCGCCACAGACCATGTTCTTCTTCCTGCTGGAAAAAATCCAGGGTCTGTTCGCGTAAAGCCGTCCAGAAGGTAGTGGCATCCTGCATTTCTTCACCACCCAGTCTGGTCTTGGCGGCGCGCACTGCGGCTTCAGCACCAGACAGGCGCAACATCAGGCGGCCCACATGCCAGCAACTGGCAGAGATGGGCAAGGCCTGGCCTGCCCACTGATTCAAACGCGTCAGTGCATCTGCTTCTGACAAAGCAAACACCAGGGTGGTTTCTGCAAAAGGACGTGGCAAGACCTTGACGGAAATATCCAGCATCAAACCCAGGCAACCCATGGAACCGGTAAGCAAGCGCGAGACATCATAGCCAGCAACATTCTTCATGACCTGACCACCAAATTCCAGTACCTGCCCTTGCCCATTCATGAGGCTGACACCCAGTATAAAATCACGCGCAGCACCTACCGCAGGCCGCCGGGGGCCAGACAAGCCTGCAGCCACGACACCGCCTATGGTGGTAGCGCCAAAGTGCGGCGGCTCGAATGCCAGCATCTGGTTTTGTGCTGCCAGAGCGGCTTCTATTTCTGTCAGTGGCGTGCCACTGCGGGCGGTCAACACCAGTTCTGTCGGGTCATAAGCCAGGATGCCGCTATAGGCGCGTGTATCCAGTACCTCACCCTGCACTTCCTGCCCGTACCAGTGCTTGCTGCCACCGCCCTGTATCTGCAGTGCCGTGCCGCTGGCACTTGCTGCCAATATGCGTTCACGAAAATTGTCTAGTGTCGTTTGCATGCCATCGTCCAATTAAGTCTAGCCTTTGTCTTTAAAAACGCGGCAAATCTGGGAATTTCAAACTACCTTTTTTTACATGCATACGACCGTATTCAGCACAGCGGTGCAAAGTAGGTATGGCTTTATCCGGGTTAAGCAAGGCATCAGGATCAAAAGCCCGTTTCAAGGCGAGGAAGGCGGTAATCTCTTGACTGGAAAACTGCACGCACATGGAATTGATTTTTTCTATGCCCACACCATGTTCACCAGTGATGGTGCCGCCGACCTTGACGCATAGCTCCAGTATCTCAGCACCAAATTCCTCAGCCATGTGAAACTCACCTTCTTTATTTGCATCAAATAAAATCAGTGGGTGCAGGTTGCCATCACCTGCATGAAAAACATTGGCGCAACGCAGGCCATATTTTTCTTCCATAGCGGTGATGCCGATCAGGACTTGCGCCAGATGCTTGCGCGGTATCGTGCCATCCATGCAGTAATAATCGGGAGAAATGCGGCCAGCAGCGGGAAAAGCATTCTTGCGGCCAGACCAGAAACGCAGACGCTCTGCCTCGGTACTGGAGACTGCTAGTGCGGTAGCACCTGCCTGGTCCAGCACGGCACTCATGCGGGCAATTTCTTCTTCAACTTCTTCTACAGTGCCATCTGATTCACAGAGCAAAATAGCCTCAGCATCAGTGTCATACCCTGCCTGCACAAAGGGCTCGACCATGCGCGAAGAGGTCTTGTCCATCATCTCCAGGCCCGCCGGGATGATACCTGCAGCAATCACACTGGCCACCGCATTGCCGCCTTTGACCACATCATCAAACGAGGCCATGATGACGCGCGCTGTTTGCGGCTTGGGAATAAGTTTAACGGTCACTTCAGTGACGACACCGAGCATGCCTTCAGAACCTATGAACACCGCCAGCAAATCCAGGCCAGGTGCATCGAGCGCACCACCGCCCAATTCTATGACTTCGCCTTCCATGGTGATGGCACGTACCGCCATGACATTGTGTACGGTAAGACCATATTTGAGGCAATGCACGCCACCAGAATTTTCTGCCACATTGCCACCTATGGTGCAGGCGATTTGTGAGGATGGGTCGGGTGCGTAATACAAACCGTGGGCAGATACTGCTTCAGAAATCGCCAAGTTACGCACACCAGGTTGCACGACTGCAGTGCGCGCATAGGCATCGACCTTGATGATCTTATTGAGTTTGGCTGTTGACAGTACCAGGCCATCGGCAATCGGCATGGCACCGCCAGACAAACCCGTACCCGCACCACGCGGCACGATGGCTACCTGCTTTTCGCGGCAGATATTGATGATGCTGATGACCTGGCTTTCATTCTCGGGCAGGGTCACCACCATGGGTAACTGGCGGTAAGCTGCCAGGCCATCACATTCATAGGGACGGGTATCTTCTTCATCATACAAAATGCAGTGCGCAGGCAATTGCTGTCGCAGTGCGCGCACGAGATCTTGCTGGCGTGAAGATATGGCGAGGGATGCTTCCATGCTGGCTCCTGTTGATTCAAGGAGTGTAATCAGCTTTCCATGTCTTGTGATGAATTGTTCTCAGAAATTGCCGCAAATACTTTTCATTACTTCAGGGGGAGCGACTTATGCAACAGTACCCTTATTTGGCTCCTGCTTTCACCAGTGCATCTATCATTGCCTTGTTTGGCTTCGCTGCATATTTTGCCATGGACAAAGGCGTATCACCATTAGGTGCAGTGGCATTCACGTCGGCTTTTTTGCTGATTAGTAATTGAACTGTCTCCAGCTTATCCATCAGCACGGCACATAGCAGGGGTGTATATCCGTCACCGTTAGTCGATTCAATATCTGCACCCGCCTTGAGCAAGGCCAGGATGATGTCATTGTTACCCTTCAAAGCTGCCTGCGTCATGAAGGTGGGAGCAGCCCGGCTGTCTTCTTGCAAATCCAGTCTGATTTTATCCTTGATGAGTTTTTCGACTGTCGCCACATTATTCTCGTTGATGGCTTTCAGCATGGCAGTGTACTGGCTACGATCTGCCTTGCTCAAAGCACCTGCACTGGCTGGCAGTGCTACCGTGAACAGGATGGACATCAGGATAGACGTCAAGCTGAGTATGTATTTGTTTTTCATGTCTGAAAGCCTTTGCTAAACCAAAGGGCGGCATCTTACAGGAGTTGCCATGGCAAACCATTTATGAAAACGCAATAAACTGTAACAGGCTATGCGATAACAAGAGAAAAAAACAAAAGGACGCCTAAGCGTCCTTTTTCAGGCAAATCAACGAGGATTATGCTGAGAACGAAGAACCGCAACCACAAGTGGTTGTTGCATTGGGGTTCTTGATGACGAACTGTGCACCTTCGAGGTCATCCTTGTAATCGATTTCTGCGCCAACCAGGTATTGGTAGCTCATGGAATCGATCAGCAAATGGACGCCATTCTTGGTCATGGTCGTGTCATCTTCATTGGTGATTTCATCAAATGTGAAACCATACTGGAAACCTGAGCAACCACCGCCTTGTACGAAGACGCGCAATTTCAGGTCAGGGTTACCCTCTTCTTCAATCAGCTGGGCTACTTTGGCAGCGGCGCTTTCAGTGAAAACAATGGGTGCGGGCATTTCGGCAACAGCGTTCATAATTACTCCTTCAGACTATTTACCATCATTATAGACCCGCACGGAAATCTATGCATTGTTCGCTGCGAGTTTCAAGACAGGTTCTTGAGCCTGGTCATGGCTAAGCTTGCCAGAAACGACAGCACCGCTCAGCATTTCCAGTGTTTTGTAGTGCACATCACCAAATATTTGTGCTTTTGGCTGTAATTCAAGCAGTTCTGAGGAAAATACCGGGCCATTGATGACGCCATTGACAACAATGTGGGCCGCGCGGACTTCGCCATCTATTTTTGCCTGCTCAGAGATGACCAGCATGCTGGATGCCTCCAGATCAGCGACGACATTGCCGCGGATGTGACCATCGATGCGCAAACCGCCTTTAAAGTGCAAATCACCCTGTATGACCGTGGTTGCGCCTATCAGGCTATCTATCGTATTCTTGGTTTTTCGATTAAACATTCGTGCTCCCTTTTGAGGAAATGAGCCAGAACCCGCGGCATATGAGAAATGCTATTTTTAGCAATTGCTGCAGTTTCTTTGCGTGGTTTATAAATTCACAGCTTTATAAATTGACCATTTGTTGAGCCCGGATCTGGCCATTGGATAACACTTTGGCCTGTACACCTTTAACCGTAGCTCCCTCTGGCAAGGTGATCGTACCTTCCAGTCTTTGATAATGCCGGAATGATAATTTTAACTTCCCGGCATCGCCCGACTTAGAATCGGGAAACAGCATCGTAGCAGGTTTACCAACTTGTACCAAGTTCAAGCTGAATTGCATTTCCCCAGTGAAATCCCTGCCATTCTTGCCGCCCTGCATGACCAGCGCTCTATAGCGTAACTGGCCCGGGCTCAACATTTCCACCTTGAAATTTTGCAGGGAAATACCTTCTGCACCAACTGCAGAGGGTGTCAGGCTTTCAAAAAATGCCAGATCATCCTTGAGTTTGAGGTTCTCTGTCGTCAAAGCCTTGACCTGGTCAGTCAACTGCTTTTGGGTAGACTTATCGATATTGACCGTGCTCTCTATGGTGTTGGCAGCCAGCGAGAGCTTGTCGCGCTCTGCTGTCAATTCGGTAATCTTTTCTTTCAGCCCTTCTACTTCTTCGGTGCTGATTTTGGAGCCGGAGGCGAAACTCTTGCCCAGATCATAAGTCCACCAGGCGACGCCAGCAGCAATACCAATGACGATGCCAGCCATGGCCACTTTGAATGTCCACGGCTTTTCATGTGTAATCGTCATTTTTGGCGCCAGGAAGCGCTTGGGAGTCAGACGTGACTTTGCCATGACCGTGCGATTAAGGCAGCACTGGTACGTGCATCAGCCCGGTGCTTTCTTCCAGGCCAAACATCAGATTCATACACTGCACGGCCTGGCCGGATGCACCTTTGACCAGATTGTCCTGCACTACCAGGATAACGACGGTATTGCCATTGTTTGGTCTGTGCAAAGCCAGACGCAACATGTTGGAAGCGCGGGTGGAACGCGTCTCTGGATGTGAACCAAATGGCAGTACATCGACAAAGACTTCATCCTTGTAGGCATTTTCAAACAGGGCTTGCAAGTCTTCGTTGCTGATTTCTGTATTCAGGCGCGCATACAGGGTGGAATGCATGCCACGTATCATAGGCACCAGGTGCGGTGTGAACAGCAAGCCTACCTGCTCTTTGCTGATGCGCTGCAATTGCTCTATGGTTTCAGGGGTATGCCTGTGACCGGATACGCCATATGCTTTAAAGGTGTCACTGGTTTCAGAGAACAAGAGACCCAGTTCCGCCTTGCGGCCTGCGCCGGATACGCCAGATTTGCAATCAGCGATCAGATTACCAGCATCAATGACACCAGCCTTCAGCAATGGGGAAAAACCGAGTTGCATGGTAGTTGGGTAGCAACCTGGGTTACCCACCACTCTGGCGGTCTTGATGGCGGCACGGTTCAATTCTGGCAAGCCATAGACGGCTTCGTCCAACACATCGGTACAGGTATGCGGTATGCCATACCATTTTTCAAATTCAGCCACATCCTTCATGCGGAAGTCAGCTGCCAGGTCGATGACCTTGACGCCGGCGGCCAGCAATTCTGGCGCCTGTGCCATGGCGACGCCATGCGGGGTGGCAAAGAAGACGACGTCGCATTCCTTGAGGTTGGCTTTGTCAGGCGCAGAAAAAGCAATATCCACGCGGCCACGCAGGGAAGGATACATTTCAGAAACTGGCAGGCCATCTTCCTTGCGGGAGGTGATCGCCGTGATTTGCGCCTGAGGATGGGTGGCCAATATGCGCAATAACTCTACCCCGGTATATCCAGTGCCACCTACGATGCCAATTTTGATCATATGCTTTCCTTGCAAGAAATTTTGACGCTATTCTAGCAGCATAAGAGTCTATGCCGCTGTGACTGAAAAAACTCGTTACATGCTTAAGAATGTGTTTGCGATCTTACTGCGCGAGCGCGGTGGTGGCTTGTATGGAACTCATGTGCTGCTCAAAATGCTCATGTACTTCAGTACATTCCGCTTTTTGCGCTGCTCTTCATCCAGCTGACGCTCGCTCGCTACAGATCGAAAGCACATTCTAAAAGCAAAAAAGCCGCCCTTGCAGGCGGCTCTCTTGTAGCAATTCGTACAGCGATAAAAAATTAACGCTTGGAGAATTGTTTTGCGCGACGTGCTTTGCGCAGACCAACTTTTTTACGTTCAACTTCGCGAGCATCACGAGTAACGAAGCCAGCTTTTGACAATTCAGGTTTCAAAGCTGCATCGTAGTCGATCAGGGCACGAGTGATACCGTGACGAACAGCACCGGATTGGCCGGATTCGCCGCCGCCGTGAACGTTCACCATAATGTCGAATGTTTCGAGATTATTAGTCAGTTCCAGAGGTTGACGGATGACCATCAGGCCAGTTTCACGAGAGAAATACTCGTTTGCTGGTTTGCCGTTGACAACGATCTTGCCGCTGCCGGATTTCAGGAATACGCGAGCAACTGCGCTCTTGCGACGGCCAGTTCCGTAGTTGTAATTACCGATCATGGCTAATCCTTAGATGTCGAGTACTTGTGGTTGCTGAGCTGCGTGCGGATGTGTTGCATCTGCATAGACTTTCAGCTTCTTGATCATTGCATAACCGAGTGGGCCTTTAGGCAACATGCCTTTAACAGCTTTCTCGAGTGCACGACCTGGAAAACGCTCTTGCATTTTCTGGAAATTTGTTTCATAGATACCGCCTGGATAACCAGTGTGACGGTAGTATGTTTTGTTCAGAGCTTTAGTACCAGTCACGCGCAGTTTGCCTGCGTTGACAACAACGATAAAATCGCCTGTGTCTACGTGTGGTGTAAATTCTGGTTTATGTTTGCCGCGTAAACGGAGTGCCACTTCGCTGGCAACACGTCCGAGTACTTTATCTGTCGCGTCAATCACGAACCAGTCGCGCTGAACCTCATGGCCCTTAGCGGAAAAGGTTTTCATGTTGAATCCTAATAAAAGTTAAAAACGCCCTGAATATTCTGTGTTTTTGGTGGTTCTGCCATTAATTTCAGCAGACTCGTCCTTATCACTTCTCCCTTGGGCGATAAGGGAGTCGGAAATTATAGTATTTTCAAAGACTTAGTGCAAGGATTGTTTAATTTTTGTGCAGGCTTTGTTGGAACTATGCAGAATTAAGGGCAAAAAAAACCCGAAGACTGGCTTCGGGTTGAATCCACCAAAGGAAGTAGGTGGAGGAGACAATTGCCAGGTTAGTTGACAGACTTGCTATTAACTAACCGATGAGTCAATAATAGGATAAGAAATTGTGCAGTGCAAGGTAATTTACAGTTTTTTGCGTGAAATTTTACGATTCTGCGCAATAGGCTACAATTTGAAACTAGTATTTTCTTTATTAACGAGAGGGTGGAAGTATGGAAGCTACAGTACGCTGGACAGGTTCATCCGGCATGTCTTTTCTGGCAGAGACCGGTTCTGGTCATGCTGTTTTAATGGATGGTGCACCCGATGGTGGTGGCCGCAACCTGGCACCGCGCCCCATGGAAATGGTGTTGCTGGGTACAGGCGGCTGTTCTGCCTATGATGTTGTGCTGATTTTGCGCAAGGGCAAACAGGATATCCGCGGCTGCGATGTCAAGTTGACAGCAGAACGTGCCGAAACCGAACCCAAGGTATTCACGAAAATCAATTTCCACTTTGTCGTGCGTGGCCGTCAGTTGAAGCCCAATCTTGTAGAGCGCGCGATCAAGCTGTCACATGAGAAATACTGTTCGGCTTCCATCATGCTGGCAAAGACTGCTGAGATGACGCACAGCTTTGAGATTATCGAAGACCTGGACCTGCCCTCTGAACATCAGATTGCAGGTTGATTTTCTTCCTCCGGCTTACCAAAAATATCTGTGTAAGTCGGATAGGAAGAGCAATAGGCAATGATAAAAATAATAAATGACAATATTGTCAACAGCAGCACCGCAATATTAACGTCTATGCCAATGAAAATTAGCACCAAAGGGCTAATCAAGATTGAAAGGCCATACCAGCCAAGAAAATAGACAAGAAATGCTTTCCACGAATGGAGGACGGCAAAGAAGCTGTAAAACATGGATTTAATCAAGGACATGCGCTGCCAGGCAATTAATGGGACGCTATACCAGAACGTCATGACAAACGGAATATAGATCAGCACTGACACAAACATGGCCTTGATCGGTATGGCTTTGTCCAGACTGGCGGCATCAGCAGGCGTGGCCTTTCCAGCTGCCTTCATGAAGTTGGTCAAGGCACCATCATTGAGCAAGTCAGAGAGCCAATAAGTAAAAAATATGGCGCCTACGCGAAGCAATCCCGAGCCCAGCAAAGCGACCATGTGCGGTGACTTAAAACCCGTAAAAAGCAGGCCGGGTGTTATTTTTTGCTGATTATCTGCGCGCCGGCATGCTTCTATAAATCCCACTGAAAATACCGGAAACAAAAACAAGGTAAGGAATTGCCCTGCTACAGGAATAAACCTCAGCAATTGCGTCAGCATCATCCACAAGAAAAACAGGCTCAGTAATTCCAGAGGTCGCTTGCGAAACAGTGCAAAGCCCTGTTTAACCCATGTCCAGCCGGACTGTGCTTTGACAGTGTTCATTTAGTTAACTGGCAAGGCCGGTACCCGACCTGATTCGCGCAAGCGCAAAATTCGTTCAAAATGGGCAGGGTCATGCGGCGTGAGCATTTCCGCATCCCTGGGCTGATAAAAGTCATACAGACGCGACAGCCAGAAACGCAAGGCCGCAGCACGCAACATGGGCTGCCAGGCAACACCCTCTTCTTGAGTAAAGGGGCGCACGGCGTGATAGGCATTCAGCATGGCCATCACGCGCTCTTCATCGAGCACTCCAGTGGCAACGTCAATGCACCAGTCGTTGACGGTGACTGCCACATCAAAAATCCAGGTATCACAACCGGCAAAATAAAAATCGAAGAAACCCGTCAGGCGCTCGCCATCAAACATGACGTTATTACGGAACAAATCAGCATGAACAGGGCCAGTTGGCAAGGCGCGGTAAATAGGGGTGCTGTCAAAGGCATCCTGGAAGTGCACTTCGGCGCGCAGCAAGTGCTGCAATTCATCGGACAAAAACGGCAAGACCTTGGGTGTCGTCAGATGCCACCAATCCAGCGAACGCAGATTTGGCTGTTTGATGCTGAAATCTTGCGCCGCCAGATGCATGCGCGCCAGCATGTTGCCGACAGCAGCGCAATGCACTGCCTGCGGCTCCATCTGTGACTTGCCTTCCAGCTTGCTGACAATGGCAGCCGGCTTACCATGCAAAGCGACCACTAACTCACCCTGGTCATTGGCGATAGGTGCGGGCACCAATACACCTTGATCAGCCAGGTGGCGCATGAGTTTCAGGTAGAACGGCAATTGATCAAAACTGAGGTTTTCAAAAATCGTCAATACAAATTCGCCTGCTTCAGTATTGATGAAAAAATTGCTATTTTCTATGCCTGAAGCGATGCCTTTGATGCCAAGTGCCTTACCCAGAGGGAATTGCTGCATCCAGGGGCCAAGATCTTCCAGACTTACCGGTGTAAAAACTGCCATATCAATTAAAGATGAGAGCTATAGTGAATACTTACTTTGATGCCGCAGAACTGGCTGTAGCAGGTGATTTTGCCGGTGCAGGTGCAAGCACATCAGGAGGGTTGCCCTCTTTCACTTCTTTTTTGCCACCGAATTCCAGTATAGTCCACTGGGCTGCACGATTGGCATCACCCTGTACCGTGCCTTTGGGAGCATTACCAACTTCGGGGTCGGCTTTGACTGTGTAATTGCTTTTGCCAGACTTGACCTGGACTTCCGTGACCTTACCGCCGTTGCTACGCTTTTCCATCACCTTGTTTTTTGGCTCAGGCTTGCTGACCGAAACTCCTTTGGGATCAGAAACCTCTTCCAGCTTCTCCAGTTTAGGAGGTGGCGGCACATCAGCCTTGGAAGGAGCTTGCGCAAAAACTACCGGTATTGCAGTGCAGGCCAGCATAAACAGCAGTGCTGCAGATTTTTTCGTGATTTTCATGTTGAAGCCCAGAAACGAGTGATAAAGCCATTGTAACAAAGCCCAGACTGGACTGACAGGAATATCCGGCTTGTTGCCGGTACAAAGTAAATTTCATATTCCAGGCTCTTGAATTACAACGCCACCGATCAATCCACAAAAAAAAAGAGTGTCCCATACAGGACACTCCTCTTTTCAATGCATGAAGGGACTAGCCCTTCATAACATTAGAACTGGTGACGTACGCCAGCAGTCAATTCTTTTACAGATGCGCCGTTCACAGCTGCCAACTCTTTGGAAGTTGAATCTTGTGTCAAACGTGCAAATGCAGCGTACAAGTCAGTACGCTTGGACAGGTTGTAGTTGTAAGCAATAGCGAATTGTTTTGCATCGCCAACAACTTTGCCAACGCTAACTGGTGTGTCATTTTTCAATTGTGTGAAACCAGCAAATACTTTGCTGTTTGCGGCAACTGGAACTGTCACTGCCAATGTGTAGGCTTTCTTTTCCAGAGTCAGGTCATCTGTCGTTTTTTGATAGATGAATACTGGCTTGGCTACGCCCAGATCGTAAGATGCTGCAACAGAAATACCTTTTTTGGCATTTGTGAACAGTTTTGCATCTTGTGCATTGTCTTTCAGGTAGTTGAAGCCAACTTCCAGAGCGTCAACTTTGTAACCCAGGGTCAAACCCAGGGAACGGCCAGCGGAGTTGTCGCCAGCAGCTTCGCCGAAACCGTATTGGGCAGCAGCAGAGAAACCACTCAGGTTACCTGGTGTGTAGTAGAAAACGGAATTGCTTACGCGGCCTGTGGAGTTAGCATTAACACCAGCAACAGTTGCAGAGCCACCAACGAAGTACAGCGCGCGAACACCGGAACCATTATTGATCAGAGCAGAACCAAACGGATCAAAATTGTCGAAGTATTTCAGAGTTGGAGACTTGTCACGACCGAAATCAACTGCACCGAAATCGCCAGACAGACCAACTGTGGAACGACGACCGAATGTGCGGCCTTGATCGGATTCGCCAGTGTCAACCAGAACGCCTTGTTCCAGAACGAAGTTTGCTTTCAAACCGCCGCCCAGATCTTCAACGCCTTTGAAGCCGATGCGGGAACCTGCTTCTTGACCGCTTTGGATCTTGTTGAAGCGACCAGCTGGAGTACCGTTATCCAGGCTTTGGAAGCCAACGTCTACAACACCGTAGATAGTTACTGTAGATTGTGCGAAAGCCGCGCCAGAGAAAGCACTCAGCACTGCGAGTGCGAAAATTGATTTTTTCATTATCATGTATCCAAAAATGAATGTTAAGTTTTTACCAACATCATCAAGCACGGTAAAAACAGAAGCACAGGTGTTTTACAGCCTTGAATCAGCAAGAGATCCAATGACAAGCGGCACGATACCTGTGAAAAGTGACAACTTGATGAATTCAATGTGTTTAGAAAGCTACACTTTAAATAAGTTCGCAAAATAAAGACACGATGGATATCTTATTTGCATATGCGGAACGAATAGTACACAAAATCCAGAAAACCTGCTGGTACTGCTTGATTTTGCGCCATTGTTGCAAAGCATCAATTATATAAGGTTGGCAAAAGGCATTTCAAGTAACTGACTTGAAATTTATTTATTCAACTAATTTTTCTTGTCAAAAAAGAGAATTTCGATTGACTATTCAACTAGAACTCATTCTATAGTTTCCCAGGCATTTTGCTTCTGGGCAGTCAAGGCACGCCAGTAAGCGCGCCCGGTGTACCACATGACTGCGCCTATGCCTGCACAGGCAAACTGGCCCAGGGCCAGCGTCAGTACAGAATGGTCCAGTGCCGGTGCGACGACACCAGCAATCACCGCTCCCAACAGTGTTACCGTCGCAGACTGGCAGGATGCGACTATGCCGCGGATGTTCGGGAACAAATCCAGCACCAGCAAGGTTGCGCCCGGTGCCACCAGCGACATGCCAAAGGTATAAAAAAACAGCGGTGTCACCGACCACAAGAGTATCGGTGGCGAGAAGAAGTGAAAAACGACATTAAACAGGGAGGCACCAATCAGAAAGCAAAAACCTATGCTGACCTGCTTCCACACTGTCATTTTGCCTGCCAGGCGGTTGGCGGCCAGCGCACCAAAGAAAATCCCGCCGACTGAGGGCACGAATTGCCAGCCAAACTGATCCGGCCCCAGATGCAAATGCTGGGTAATAAAAGCCGGTGCCGCTGAAACATACAGAAAAAGCCCGGCAAAATTAAAAGCTATCGTGCCCGCCTTCAAATGAAATAAAGGGGATTTGAATACATTTTTATAACTGGTCCATAAAAATTCTGCACTAAAGGGCTGGCGCTTATCCATAGGCAGGGATTCGGGCAAATACTTGTAACTGGCCCACCACAAGGCCACGGTATAGCCAAACAGCAAAAGGAATATTGCTCTCCAGCTTAAAAAGCTGACCACCCAGCCACCCAGAATAGGGGCAATCGCCGGTGCGATAGAGAAGATCATGGTCACCAGTGACAGCAAGCGCTCTGCCGGTGCGCCAGCGTACAGGTCACGTATGATGGCGCGACCAACCACCATGCCCGCCCCTGCCGATACGCCCTGCAAAATACGGAAACCCCACAGGTAATGAATGCTGTGTACCGAGGCGCAACCGAAACTGGCCACGGCAAACACCGCCAGCGCCACCAGGATCACATTGCGTCGCCCAAAAGCGTCTGACAGCGCGCCATGCCATAAGGTCATGACGGCAAAGGACAGCATATATGCCGTCAGGGTCTGCTGCACTTCCAGCGGGCTGGCATGCAGAGTGGCCTGGATATTTGGGAATGCAGGGAGGTAAGTATCAATCGAGAACGGACCAAGCATGGCCAGGGCAGCCAGTAAGGTCGCCAGGCCAGCATTGCTGATCTTGGTTGCAGAGGACATGGGCAAATTCGGTGAGCCTGCCAGCTCAAGCAAAAACACAACTGACAGGCATGAGACTACAAATTGGGAGGATTAAAGGCCAAGGCGCGAAGAGAGTACTTAATTAAGCACTCAGTATCAGATGCCAGCCTTCAAATACCGCCCATACAAAGGTACTTCATTTCCAGATATTCATCCATGCCATAGACTGAGCCTTCGCGCCCCAGGCCGGATTGTTTGACACCGCCAAACGGTGCCACTTCATTCGAGATCAGGCCAGTATTGATGCCCACCATGCCGTATTCCAGTTTTTCAGCAACCCGCCAGACACGGCCTATGTCGCGTGAATAAAAATATGACGCCAGGCCAAAGTCAGTGTTATTCGCCGCGGCAATAGCTTCTTCTTCGGTCTTGAACCTGACGACTGCGGCTACCGGGCCAAAAGTCTCTTCATTCATGATCAACATGCCAGATGTGACATTAGAGAGCACGGTTGGTTCATAAAAAAGTTTGCCCGCCTCTACCAGTTTACCGCCAGCCTGCAGGCTTGCACCTAGTTTCAAGGCATCGGCCACATGTTCTTCTACCTTGGCGACTGCCTGCGCATCGATCATCGGCCCCTGGTTGATGCCAGCACCAAAACCATCACCTACCCTGATCTTTTTAGCACCAGTTGAGAGTTTTTCAACAAAGGCATCGTAAATCGATTCATGGGCATAAAAGCGGTTGGTACAGACACAGGTCTGGCCAGAATTGCGGAATTTTGATTGCAGCGCACCTTCGACGGCAGCATCGAGGTCGGCATCTTCAAACACGATAAAGGGAGCATGGCCACCCAGTTCCAGCGCCAGTTTCTTTACCGTCTGGGCAGATTGACGCATGAGTATGCGGCCTACCGGCGTTGATCCGGTGAAGGACAAATGCCTGACCACAGGGCTGTCACACAAGACCTTGCCCACAGTAATGGATTGCTCTGAGTCAGCCGTGACGATATTGATGATGCCTGCCGGTATGCCAGCCCTGTGTGCCAGTTCTGCCATGGCCAGCGCCGACAAGGGCGTTTGCTCGGCTGGCTTGATGACGATGGAGCAACCAGCCGCTACCGCAGGTGCTACCTTGCGGGTGATCATGGCGATAGGGAAATTCCATGGCGTGATGGACGCGCAAACACCGATAGGCTGCTTCAAGACCACCATGCGCTTGTCGCTCCAGGTCGATGCCATGACATCACCAGATACGCGCTTGGCTTCTTCGGCAAACCATTCTATGAAGCTGGCACCGTAAATAACTTCAGCCTTGGCTTCTGCCAGTGGCTTGCCCTGCTCTGCCGTCATGATGGCAGCCAGGTCGTCGGCATTTTCTATCATGAGGTCAAACCATTTGCGCATGAGCGTCGCGCGCTCTTTGCCGGTTTTTGCAGCCCACAGCGGGAAGGCAACTTGCGCTGCCTTGATGGCAGCCTCGGTATGGCTGGCGTCCAGATTGGGAACTGTGCCCAAGATTGCCAGCGTGGAAGGATTATTCACTTCAAAACTGGCCGTACCTGTAAGCCACTCGCCATTGATATAGGCCTGGTCGCGCAATAAGGATGGATCTTTTAAATTCAGTTGTTTTGCTGTTGCTTCTTTTGACATCAGAAGTTTCTCCATTATTTTTTTAAAACTACAGGAATAGCTGCAAGCCTAAAGCAAAACGGCCAGGTCTGCTGAGACCTGGCCGTTTTTTCAGTAGCTTATTGCCATAGCATGAAAATTATTCAGCTATATCTTTGGGTTTGGCTTCTTCCCTGCGGTTAAAACCTGCCACCATGTCAAAGCGGAACAAACGGCATTCCAGTGCGCCATTGAAGAATGGGGTCTTGCGCGATTCTTTCAAACGCAACATCTTGGGCAAACCCAGATCAGCCGTGAACAGGAACACACTCCAGCCAGCAAAGCGCTGCTTGAGTGTGGTACTGAAGGCACTGAAGAAATCCTTGGCCATATCATCTTCTTCCATCGTACTGTCACCGCGCACGCCTATACGTTCACCGTAAGGCGGGTTGGTCAGCAAGATGCCTGGCTCTGTCGTTGGTGCCTTGATTTCCTGCGCTTCTATCTGCTTCAGTGGCACCTCAAAACGTATGCCCGCCTTGTTCAGGTTATTGCGCGTCATGACGATCATGTCGCCAGAAATGTCACTACCAAAAATGGTTGGTTCACCAGGCAAAGGATGTGGTTTGGCGCTGGCCTTGATCTGTGCCCAGGCATCGGCATCGAACTGGTGCATTTTTTCAAAAGCAAATTCACGCTTCAGGCCCGGCGGTATGCCTGCCAGGATTTGCGCAGCTTCGATAAGGATAGTGCCGGAACCACACATGGGATCGAACAAAGGTGTGCCAGGTTTCCAGCCAGCGGTGCGCAACAAGCCTGCTGCCAGATTCTCACGCAAGGGCGCATCTCCGGTTTCCATACGCCAGCCGCGCTTGAACAATGGTTCGCCAGAGATATCCAGGTACACCGTGAAATTGCGTGCATCCATAAAGCCGACGATGCGCATGTCAGGGTTCTTGGTATTGACTGAAGGGCGCTGGGTGAACTGGTCACGGAAACGGTCGCAGATCGCATCCTTGATTTTGAGCGTGGCAAAGTCCAGGCTCTTCAAAGGTGATTTTACTGCAGTAACATCGACACGAATGGTGTGGTGATAGCCAAACCAGTCTTCCCAGGGCTGATCCAGCACCAGGTCGTAAATATCATTTTCATTGGTATAGCCAGAATGCGCCATACGCATCAGCACGCGGGATGCAATGCGTGAATGCAGGTTGATACGCCAGCCATCATGCAGGCTGCCTGAGCAATGCACACCGCCCGGCACCTGATTATGTATAGTCATGGTTTTATCCAGGGCTGCAATTTCACCCAGCTCTTCAGCCAGGGCTATTTCCAGGCCACGTGGGCATGGGCAAAAATAAGAATAACGCGTCATAGGAGTACCCTTTATCCGTTAAAAAAAACGATGGTGAAGATTCACCGCCAATTGCTGGCCTGAAGTTCTGCGCTCCAGGTCAGCATATTTTCAAAACCCGTCAAAGCCAGACGAGTCTAGTTTTGTGTAGGAGCGGCTTCAGCCGCGAAAGCTTTGCCGTATACATCATTTCGGCTTGCATAGGCTGTTCGCGGCTGAAGCCGCTCCTACGAAATCAAACCTGTCAGAAGCGCTTCCTAAAAAGGCTTGACCACTACCAAAATCAATATCGCCAGCAATAAAATCACCGGCACTTCATTAAACCAGCGGAACCAGACATGGCTGCGCTGGTTAACGCCCTTCTCAAACTTTTTCAGCAAGCTGCCGCAGGCGTGGTGATAGCCTATCAGCAAGATCACAAAAGTCAGCTTGGCATGCAGCCAGCCATTACCCGGCCCCTTGCCTATGCCATAACCTTGCCACAGCCAGAGACCAAAGATCAGTGCCAGCACTGCCAATATCGTCATGAAACGATACAGCTTGCGCGCCATCAGCAACAGTCGCTCTGTCGTGGGCGGATGATTTTCCATCGCCAGGTTAACCAGGATGCGCGGCATATAAAACAGGCCCGCGAACCAGGACGTGACGAACAAGATGTGAAAAACTTTAACCCAGAGCATGGCTTACTTTCGTTTTAATAATACTTCGATATTACTGACGCACTTCACCATGACCAAAGACCACATACTTCATTGACGTCAGTCCTTCCAGCCCTACCGGACCACGTGCATGCAACTTGTCATTCGAGATGCCTATTTCGGCACCCAGGCCATATTCAAAACCGTCAGCAAAACGGGTAGAGGCATTCACCATCACCGAGGCTGAATCAACTTCGCGCAAGAAACGCAGGGCGCGGCTATAGTCTTCTGTGATGATGGATTCTGTATGTTTGGATGAATAATCATTGATGTGCGTGATGGCTTCATCCATGTCGACCACTACCTTGATGGCCAGGATAGGGGCCAGGTATTCAGTACTCCAGTCTTCTTCCGTGGCCTTAACCAGATGCGGGTAGCCTGCCAGTATTGCAGCGGCGGCATCGTCGCAACGCAATTCGACCTGCTTGCCTGCATATAGCTCAGCCAGTGCAGGCAATACTTGCGCCGCTATGCCTTGCGCTACCAGCAAGGTTTCCATGGTGTTGCAGGTGCCATAGCGGTGGCACTTGGCATTGAATGCCACATCCACTGCTTTTGTCAGGTCAGCTTTGTCATCGATATATACGTGGCAGATACCATCGAGATGCTTGATCATGGGCACTGTCGCCTCTTGCATCAAACGTGCAATCAAGCCTTTGCCACCACGCGGGACGATGACATCGACATACTGCGGCATGGTGATCAGTTCACCAACGGCAGCGCGGTCTGTAGTCTCGACGATTTGTACTGCGTCGGCAGGCAAACCGGCACCGGCCAGGCCTTCCTTGACAAGTTTAGCCAGCGCCTGATTGCAATGGATGGCTTCTGAACCGCCACGTAAAATGGTGGCGTTACCGCTCTTGATGCACAGGCCTGCCGCATCTACCGTCACGTTCGGGCGTGCTTCGTAAATGATGCCGATGACGCCCAGCGGTACGCGCATCTGCCCTACCTGTATGCCGGTGGGGCGGTATTTCATGTTCGAGATTTCACCTATGGGGTCAGCCAGGCTGACGATCTGCTCCAGGCCTTCGGCCATGGTGGCAATCGCCTTGTCGGACAGGGTCAGCCTGTCAAGCATGGCGGCTTCCATGCCTGCTGCTTTGGCTGCAGCCAGGTCAAGCTCATTGGCGGCGCGCAAGGCAGCGGCGTCGCGCCTGATGGCAGCAGCGATCAGGGACAGGGCCTTGTTCTTGGCGGCAGTGTCGGCTTTGGCCATGGCACGCGATGCTGCGCGGGCACGGACGCCGAGGTCATTCATGTAGTGCTTGATATCCATATCGTCATTCAGAGAACGTCTGGTCCTCATATTCGTTGATCAGCCACCAGCAAGGTGGCGAGGGAATTCAATTTCCGGCTTGATAAACCGCGTGCTATCAGTTTCAGGTGCGGGCAAAACTGCAGTTATGCTGCTTTTGCCACTCTCAAACCCAATTGCAATAAGGCATCCCAGGGATCACCTGCAAATGCCTTCGCTCGTAAACCTTTTACCATCTTATCGACCTGCGATGCCTCTTGCAGTGCAGCCCGCAAATTTGCCAGACTGACGCGGCGCAAGGCGGGGTCCATGAGTTTTTCCCGCGGGCCCCAGATGCGGTATTCTTTCAGTAGAGCTGACAAGGGCCTGCCCTGTGCCATGCCAGACTTCAGTTTCAGCAAGGTGCGTATCTCTTCTGCCATGGCCCACAAGACCAGCGGCAAGGCTTCGCCCTCACCTTTCAAACCATTCAACATGCGTACCAGTCTTGCTACATCACCGGCCAGCATGGCTTCGTTGAGCTTGAAGACATCATAGCGCGCGACATTCAGCACTGCATCATGGATTTGTTCAAAACTCAGTTTGCCGGGAGGATGCAGCAAGGCCAGTTTCTGGATTTCCTGATGGGCCGCCAGCAAATTGCCCTCTACCCTGTCGGCGATGAAATCCAGGCTTTGCCGGTCTGCACTTTGCTGCTGCATGGACAGGCGCATGCTGATCCAGCCTGGCAGTTGATTGCGCTCTACCAGCGGGATATCGATATACACCGCATTTTGCTGCAAGCTGCCTACCCAGGCCGCTTTTTGCGTGGCCCAGTCCAGCTTGGGCAAGGTGATCAGGGTCAGGTTATCAGGCGATAAATTTGCCACATAGTCCTGCAGGGCCTGGCCACCATCCTTGCCTGGCTTGCCCGTAGGGATGCGCAAGTCTATGAGTTTTTTATCGCCAAACAGGGATTGCGACTGATTCGCGGCCAGCAAGGCACCCCATTTGAAACTGCGCTCCACCGTCAGGATTTCGCGCTCGTAAAAACCTTGCGATTTTGCGGCACGACGTATCTTGTCTGCGGCTTCCAGCGCTAGCAAATGCTCATCACTGGTGATCACATACAGTGGCGCCAGTGTTTTCGCCAGATGGCCATCAAGGGCATCGAAGCGTAATTGCATATCAGTCGTCCATCTTTATAACAGCCAGGCGGCGCATGATTTGCTGCACCAGATCACTTTGCATATCACGGTACAACAAAACTTCTTCGGCTTCTTTCGCCAACACCTGAGTTTCGTTAAAGCTGATATTACGCTTGAGCTGTATGTCTACCGGCTCCAGAAATTCCTTGCCCACATTATTGCGAACACGGAAGCGGAAGTTGTAGATCAGATTGTATTCACGCACACGGCCCTGGCTATTCAGGGACAGGATTTGCTTGTCCCTGGTTTCTGCCAGTACTTCCAGCATTACCTGGGCATCCTTGGCATCCGACATGATCTGGGTCTGACCATTGGCACGAATCTGGCGGCGCAATTCGCCCCCCAGAGCTGAGGCTTCAGGCAAGCCTATATAAATGCTCTTGAATGGCAGGGCAACCGGGCCGCGCAGGGCGAAACCGCAGGCCGACAACAACATGATGGACATGATGGCTGCCAGCCATTGCAGACGCTTTATATACTTTGCTTGCATGCGGTTTTCCCTGTTACTGGTATATCTATTAAACAATCAGGCGACGATATTCACCAACTTGCCAGGCACGATGATGATTTTCTTGGCTGCGCCTTCCATGAATTTCTGTACGCTTTCATTGGCCAGTGCAGTCGCTTCGATGGTGGCCTTATCGGCATCCTTGGCGACCTTGATGCTGCCGCGCAGTTTGCCATTGACTTGTACCATCAGCTCGATTTCATCCTGTACCAAAGCTGCTTCATCGACCAGCGGCCAGGGCGCGTCAATAATCTCGCCAAGTTCTGCTGCCAGGCCCAGTTCCTGCCACAAGGCATGGGTGATATGCGGGCATACCGGATACAGGCCACGCAGCAAGATGCTGAAAGCTTCACGCAAAGCTGCAGCACTGCCTTCAGCTTCTGACTTGAAGGACTCTATGGTGTTGAGCAATTTCATCGCACCAGAAACCACCGTATTGTATTGCAGGCGATCATAATCGGCATCGATCTGCTTCAGCGTCAGATGTACTTCGCGGCGCAAGGCTTTGACATCATTTGCATAAGCAGTTGGTGCCACTGCACCTGAAGCAATCGTGCCGGACAGTTTCAATGCAGAAGCCCACAGACGACGCAGGTAACGTGATGCACCTTCTACACCGCTGTTACTCCATGCTGCACTTTGATCTGGAGGACCGGCAAACATGGTGAACAGGCGTGCCGTATCAGCACCGAACTGCTCGATAATGTCTTTAGGCTCAACCACATTATTCTTGGACTTGGACATCTTTTCTATGCCGCCCATTTGCACAGGCTGGCCATCGCTTTTCAGCAAGGCAGAAATTGGACGTCCCTTGTCATCATGCTGGACTTCGATTTCATTTGGATAGAACCAGATTTTCTTGCCGCTGGCATCTTCACGATAGTAAGACTCATTGAGCAACATGCCCTGGGTGAACAGGTTCTTGAAAGGCTCGTCTATCTTGACCAGACCCAGGTCACGCATAGCCTTGGTCCAGAAACGGGCATACAACAAATGCAAAACTGCATGTTCTACACCACCGATGTACTGGTCCATCGCCATCCAGTAATCATTGCGCTCATCGACCATAGTCGTTGCATCAGGGCAGGTATAACGCATGAAATACCAGCTGGAATCAACAAAGGTATCCATGGTGTCAGTTTCACGGTGTGCCGGGCTGCCGCATTTAGGACAAGGCACATTCAGGAAATCTTCACGGTGTTTCAATGGATTGCCAGAACCATCAGGAATGCAGTCGGTAGGCAGGACCACCGGCAAATCTTCATACGGCACAGGTACATCACCACAGCTTGCGCAGTGGATGATAGGGATAGGTGTTCCCCAATAGCGTTGACGGGAAATACCCCAGTCACGCAAGCGCCAGGTGGTTTTCTTTTCGCCCAGACCTTTACCAACGAGGTCATTTGCTACTGCATCAACCGTGGCCTTGAAAGTCAGGCCATCATATTTACCAGAATTGACAGTGACACCACGCTGCTTGTCGCCATAGGATTCTGCCCAGGCATCAGTCGTGAAAGTCTCACCTTCGATTGCCACAACCTGCTTGATGGCGATATTGTATTTTTTCGCGAAAGCGAAATCACGTTCATCATGCGCAGGCACGCCCATGACGGCGCCATCGCCATACGTCATGAGGACATAGTTACCGACCCAGACTTCGACTTGCTCGCCAGTCAGAGGGTGAGTGACGAAGAGGCCGGTAGGCATGCCCTCTTTTTCCTTGGTCGCCATTTCGGCTTCTGTCGTGCCACCAGCTTTGCAGACTTCAATGAAGGCTGCCAGTGCTGCATTATTCTTTGCTGCCAATGAAGCGATGGGATGTTCTGCAGCTACTGCGCAGAAAGTCACACCCATGATGGTGTCAGGACGGGTAGTAAAAACATACATCTTGCCGTCTTGTACCAGTGCGCCGGATTCATCCTTGATCTCGTGCGGAAAAGCAAAGCGCACACCTTCGCTCTTGCCTATCCAGTTGCGCTGCATGGTACGTACTTGCTCAGGCCAGCCATCCAGGTCATCGATGCTGTTCAGCAACTCATCTGCATATTGGGTGATGCCAAAGTAGTAGCCAGGGATTTCGCGCTTCTCTACCAGGGCACCAGAGCGCCAGCCACGTCCATCAATCACCTGCTCATTCGCCAGCACGGTCTGATCGATAGGATCCCAGTTCACAACCTGGGTTTTTTTGTAGGCAACACCTTTTTCCAGCATCTTCAGGAACAGCCACTGGTTCCAGCGATAGTAATCCGGGTCGCAGGTAGCGACTTCACGCGTCCAGTCAAATGCCAGGCCCAGAGGCTGCATTTGCGACTTCATGTCTTCGATGTTGGCGTAAGTCCATTCTGCCGGTGACTTTTTATAGGCAATCGCCGCATTTTCTGCTGGCAGGCCAAATGCATCCCAACCCATGGGCATGAGGACGTTATAGCCCTTCATGCGCAGCTGGCGTGCCAGCATGTCGTTGATCGTGTAATTGCGCACGTGGCCCATGTGCAGCTTGCCCGATGGGTAAGGCAGCATGGAGCAAGCGTAATACTTGCCTTTAGGGAAACGTGGATTGTTTTCTACTGCCGTATAGGCATCGATCTTTTTCCAATGGGATTGCGCCGATTGTTCGACGTCAGAGGGCGTGTATTTTTCTTGCATGGCGTAAGCAGAAGTGGAAGCGAAAATGACTCAGAACCTTTGATTATAACTGGTTCAGCCACATTATTGAGGAAAGCCTTGCTGAGCAAGACCGAGAGCATGGTTTGAGGGGGTATCAGCACTTTTTCAAGCGCAAGGATGATCAAGGCTTTTTAGTTTGCTTGCTATCAGTGACGAAAGAAATCTTTGCCAGCCCCTGAGATTGGGCCGCCGCCATGACCTTGGCGATAATTTCATAGCGGGTAGACTTGTCCGCACGCAACTGTATCTCGGCCTGCTTGTTCTTTTTTGCCTGTACAGCCAGTTTGGCCTCCAGCTCCGTCATGGCGAGAACCTGGTTATTCCAGTAGAGGATGCCATCGGCATCAAATGAGATACTCACTGTATCAGCCTGCTCTGGCGCCGCTTCGGATTGCGCCTGTGGCAAGTCCAGCTTGACCGCATGCGTCATGAAAGGCGCTGCGATGATGAAGATAACCAGCAGCACCAGCATGACGTCGACCATGGGTGTGACATTGATGTCCGCCATGGAAGTCAAAGGGCGGGATGAAGATTCGCGCGGCGTATGAAATTGACCGAATGTCATCTCGAATATTATCTATTAATATGAATCTCAGGACTTGCTCATATGAGCATGCAAGTCAAAAGCAAAGCCATCAAGTTCAGCCAGGGTAATGCGGTTGATGCGGTTGAAACCGTTATAAGCCAGCACGGCAGGTATCGCTACCAGCAAACCCAGGGCTGTCATGATCAAGGCTTCACCCACTGGCCCGGCCAGCTGGTCGATTTGTACTACGCCATTCGAAGAAATAGCCGTCAAAGCGCGGTATATGCCCCATACCGTCCCCAGCAAACCCACAAAAGGCGCAGTTGCACCCACTGATGCGAGAAAGCTAAGGCCGGTTTCCAGCTTGACCGTCAAACCCTGCAATTCCTGGCGCAGACTGCGGGTCAGTATTTCGCTAAGACCTGCATTGGCAGAAAGGGTGGCACTGCGTTGTGCCGTGTCGCTGGCTGCATGTGCTGCATCTGCCAGACCGATAAATACTTTGGACTGATCCGTCTGGCGCAGGGACGACAAGGCATCTGCCAGACTGGGGGCACGCCAGAAATTGCGCAAGGCAGGAGCAGCTTTACGGATGCGCCAGAAACTCCAGGCCTTCATCAAAATCAGCGTCCAGCTAAGTACGGACATCAGCAATAATAGCCAGCCGACCAAATGCCCCATGGCATCGGCCTGTTCCCAGTAATGTGCAATTGCAGAATTCATGTATATGTCAGGTAGGTATTGTGCAGATGGAGCGGTCCTGCTAACGTAAAATCAGTGCAAAATCAACGCAAACCCAGCACATCATACATATCAAACAGTCCCGCAGACTTGCCCTCAAGGAAGCGTGCCGCACGCAAGCTGCCATGAGCATAGGTCACGCGACTGGATGATTTGTGGCTGATCTCTACACGTTCACCAATACCGGCAAACAAGACTGTATGGTCGCCAACGATATCGCCGCCACGGATGGTGGCAAAGCCGATGGAAGATGGATCGCGCTCGCCTGTCACGCCTTCACGGGCAAACACACCCACTTCATTGAGGTCACGACCCAGGGCATCGGCGATGACTTCACCCATTTTCAGGGCAGTGCCTGAAGGGGCATCGACCTTGAAGCGGTGATGTGCCTCAACGATTTCGATGTCATAGCCCTCAGCAAAGCTTTTGGCGGCCATTTCCAGCAGTTTCAATGTGACATTCACACCTACGCTCATATTTGGCGCAAATACGATGGCGGTTTTTTCTGCCGCAGCGGCAATTGCAGCCTTGCCAGCCTCATCAAAGCCTGTTGTGCCTATGATCATCTTGATACCATGGGCAGCACAATATTCCAGGTGCCTGAGGGTGCCTTCAGGACGGGTGAAATCAATGAGATAACTGGCATTTGCCAGGCCCGCAGCCAGGTCAGCAGTAATACTGACACCAGCTGGCTTACCCAGGCTGGCAGCGGCATCTGTACCCAGGGCAGGCGAAGCTGGCACGTCCAGCGCGCCCACCAGTACCATATCATCGGCATTGCTGATCGCTTCGACCAGCATTTTACCCATACGGCCAGAAGCGCCGGCCACGGCAATTTTCAGTGCAGTCATGATGATTTATTTCTATTTTTTCTTGGTGGGAGCATCTGTTTCCACTACCGATTGCACACGATTCAAGCCTAGGGCAGATTCGGTAATGCGTGCCAGATATTCTTTTTCTGTTGGCAAATTACCACCTTCAAACTTGGCAACTGTACCATTTTTAAAATAAACAGAAACCCGGCTGGTAATGCGTTCACCATTTGGCTTGGTCAAACGGAAAGGATAATCCCAGCGATCTTCGTGGAACATATCAGTCAGCAAGGCTGTGCCCAGCAAGAATCGTACTTGCTCACGCGTCATGCCTTCTTTTAATTGCGCAATCATTTCCTGGGAAACGAAGTTGCCTTGCTGTATGGAAACACGGTATGGCGAAACAAACGCCAATACCTTGGCAAACCCTGTAGGCTGTACCACTTGCGCACCATCTGTACCACTCGGTGTGCCTGAAGTTGCATATACTGAAGTCTTGTCAGCCGACGATAATATACCCAGTGGGGATGTACATGCTGCAGTCAGAGACGCCAGCAAAGCCAGGCCCGCTACGCGGCGCATCTTCTTCTGTGTTACTTTTGAAAACAACAGTTGCATAGATAACCTCTTAATTGAGCAACAAGCCCTAAAACCCGATATCATAAAGCAGATAGCAATTTTTTGATCGAAAACATGACAAACAGCACCCCCAACCTCAAGGCCAGCGGTCTGAAAGCCACTCTGCCCCGCCTGAAAATCCTGGAAATCTTCCAGAACAGCAAGGTTCGTCATCTGACAGCAGAAGACGTGTATAAGATCCTGCTGAATGAAAATATGGATGTCGGCCTGGCAACAGTGTACCGCGTACTGACCCAGTTTGAGCAGGCTGGCTTGCTACACCGCAATCATTTCGAGACTGGCAAGGCCATTTTTGAACTGAATGAAGGCTCACACCATGACCATCTGGTTTGCCTCGACTGTGGCCGGGTGGAAGAATTTTTTGATGAAGAGATAGAACAACGCCAGCAAACCGTGGCCCTGGACCGTGGTTTCAAAATTGCCGAGCATGCGCTGGCAATTTATGGCAATTGCACCAAGCCTAATTGCGAGCATAAGAACAGCTAATTTACTGTTAAATAATTAAACTTCTGCACTCCCGTACAATTACATGCAAGTACGGGAGGGAGTTTTATGGTCAGGTCTGCTTGCTGATAAATACCTGCATTTCTTCAGCAATCCGTTCGACCACCTTAAAAGTCGTACTATTATGTCGAAAATAAGGTAAATCAGGGAAATTTACACCTTCCAGCATTTGCAAACTAGCCATAATACTCTTTCGGTCGTCGCGTGGAAATATGCCTATCTGAGGTTTGGGACCAAGTCCAGATTCAAAAACAACAGTCTTTTGAATCCATTGCGCCAACTCTTCTTTCGTTGGAGCAACCTCACCTTGCCAGCATAATGCTGAAAATACCGGGTCTGTACTTTTTTCAAGCTCAAGGAAGCCCACCAGCACGAGTGCAGCCTTATTGCCGTTTGGCAATGAGATCAAAAAAACAGATCCTACTTCTGCAGTCGTTCGTATTTTTCTGGGCTTTACTGGAACGAATTTAACCAGCTTCCGTTCTGGCTGTGGTGAAAGCAATTTTTCTTCAAGAGCCTGCTGGACTTTTTTGCGTGCCTTGGCTCCAGTACCCCAAGATGAGCAATCTTCTAATTGTTTCAACAACGCCAAGGCTATGCTACGCAACTCTTCATTCAAACGTCCATATTTCCAGGCAGTCTCTGCGAGTGGAAAATACACCATGTAAGAAAACTCAGAGTCATCCAAAACAAAGGAATGTCTTTGCAGGATGTATTTATAAGCCTCGTCATCAGACATGCCTGACTTCAAAGCTTGTACATAATCATCTCTGACGTCGCAACACGTATCATCGGCATACAGGCCGGCACCCCAGGTTCCCATTATTATTTCAGTTTCTATTTATTGATCTTGGCTACCACAGCTTCCACGGTATCTATGATCTTTTGCGCATTGAATGGCTTGAGGATATAACCATGAATGCCATTCTTGACCACCTCAGTAATGGTGTCCTGGTCTTTATTGGCTGTGACCATCAAGACTCTGGCTTCTGGCAACAGCTCCCTGATGCGAGGTAAAATTTCAGTACCTGTGATTTTGGGCATGACGATATCAAGCAAGATCAGGTCAGGCCTGAGCTTCATTGCCAACTCCAGGCCAGTACCGCCATCAGTCGCTTCACCAACGACATTGTAGCCCTCGCTGCGCAGTATGACCCTGAGCACCTCGCGAGTCACATCATTGTCATCAACCAATAAAATCTTTGCGTTTTTCTTGTCCATGGCAACCCTGTATTAGCATCAATATTTGCTTAGCGATTTCTCTGGTACACACTGTTTTTTACTGACTTAATGCATTAGATAATAATTTTGCAGTGATGTCCACGATAGGTATCACTCTTTCATAGGCCATACGGGTCGGGCCTATGACACCCAGAGTGCCGACTATCTTGCCGTTTACCTCATAAGGCGCAGTGACTATGCTCATTTCTTCCATGGGCACCAGTTGCGACTCCCCTCCTATGAAGATTTGCACGCCAGTTGCCTTACTGGAGACATCCAGCAACTGCATGAGGCTGTTTTTTTGCTCGAACATATCAAACAATTTGCGCAATGAACCCATATTGGATGACAAGTCCTGCACATTCAACAGGTTGCGTTCACCTGAGATGACAACTTCATCATTGTCTTCATCCATGGCATTGCTGCCAGCCTCTACTGCGACTTGCATGAGCCTGGTCATGTCATTTTGCAATTGCCGCAATTCACCATTGATACGCGAACGCGCATCGGTGAAACTCAGCCCGCCAAAATTCTGGTTCAGGTAGTTGGCTGCATGTACCAATTGTGTGGGTGTGTAATCAACATCAGTCAATAACAGACGATTATGGACCTCACCACCAGGTGCTACGACAACCAGCAAAATGCGTTTTTCTGACAGACGCAGGAATTCCACCTGCTGGAAAATCGACTCAGTGCGCGGAGTCACGACAACACCGGCAAATTGTGACAGAGACGATAGAATTTGCGCCGCATTGGCAATCAGTTTTTGCGGTGATTGCGCATTCATATTTGCTTGCAGACTGGAATGCAGGCGTGTATCCATGTCACTGCCATTAATATCTTGCACAGTCAGCAATTTATCGACGAAAACGCGATAACCTCTGGGGGTGGGAATGCGGCCAGCAGAAGTATGCGGGCTGGCGACAAAGCCCATTTCTTCGAGGTCGGCCATGACATTGCGTATCGTCGCTGGCGATAATTCAAGACCGGATATTTTCGACAGGGCGCGGGAACCCACAGGCTGGCCGTCGGCGATATAACGCTCGACCAGGGCTTTTAATAAAGTTTGTGCGCGGATATCTAGTTGCATGGTTTCATTTTATGCGTTCATGACTGACATGAACATAGAAAAATTCATAGCCATAGAGTCAGGTCATGCAGATTGGCAAATTCCGCATCCGGCTTGATATGAAGATGGCGCTCATCTTCAATTTTTAAACCCTGACGGTTCATCCAGCCGCCTTTTAATCCCGCCTGTTGCGCACCTTGCACATCAAGCAATAAATCATCGCCTACGTATAAAACCTCTACTGGCTCCAGGTCCAGCTCCTGGCAAGCAGCCAGAAATATCCTGGGATCGGGCTTGGCACAGCCAAATCGAAAAGCCGCGATAGACACCTTGAAGTGATGCGCCAGCCCTATCGCATGCAAATCGGCAAAACCATTCGAGACTGTACCCAGCACCAGCTTTTCTTGCAAAGCCTGCAAGCCTGGTTTGACATCGCTGTACAAGTCGACCTTGTTCCTGGCGTCGGCAAATACCGCCATGGCCTGATCGGCTTTGTCAGCTGCCACTCCATGCTCATCAAACACCTGTTTCAACAAGGTATGGCGCAAGGCCCATAAATCGTACTGAAAACGCTGGTCGCTCGCTACCAGCATATTCCTGCGCTCGCGCAATTTTTCCACATTGTAATTTTGCGCCACGACAGGCACATGTTCATGCATCCATTGTTGCAATACTGATTCAGCATGGCGAATGACCGGCGCAACCGGCCACAAAGTATCATCCAAATCCAGCAAAACTGCTTTAATTGCCATAAAGAGCACTCATTCCATTCATAGATGCCCTAATTATGTTCTAATCTTAGCCATCATGTCACCCTACCTTTGTTTATGATCGTACAGGCGAAAACCATTGCACTTGTTGGAAAATCTAATGCGGCTGGCATTGGCGACTCAATTCAGGAACTGGCCAATTTTCTTGCGACTGCAGGACATCGTGTCGTCATCGAGGCAGAGACAGCCCAATACCTGCAATTAAGCGCGTTCAGCAGTATGCCGGTGCCTGAGATAGGCAAACTGGCAGATGTTGCCATCGTCGTTGGTGGTGATGGCACCATGCTGGGCATAGCACGGCAACTGGCACCTTACAATATCCCGCTGATAGGTATCAACCAGGGCAGACTGGGTTTCATCACTGATATTGCGCTTGACCGTATGATCCCTGTCATCACGGAAATGCTGGATGGCAAATATGTCTCTGAGCGCCGCAGCCTGTTGCAGGCCATAGTGACCCGCGACGGCAACCAGATTTTCAGCGGCGTGGCTTTCAATGACATTGTGGTATCACGTGGTGCTGGCTCGGGCATGGTGGAATTGCGGGTAGAGGTTGACGGGCATTTCATGTACAACCAGCGCTCTGACGGTCTAATCGTCTCGACACCGACTGGCTCTACGGCCTATGCGCTTTCTGCTGGCGGCCCACTACTACACCCTAGTTTGTCTGGCATTGCGATGGTGCCGATTGCCCCGCATGCCTTGTCAAACCGCCCCATCGTCTTGCCAGACAGTAGCGAAATCGTCATTACTATCGTGGCCGGGCGCGATATCAGCCTGAATTTTGATATGCAAAATTTTGCCAGTCTGCAGCATCAGGACAGGATCATCGTCAATCGTTCTGCCCATACAGTGACCTTTCTTCATCCTCACGACTGGAATTATTACAATACCCTGCGCGAGAAATTGCACTGGAATGAGTACCCATCCGTAGAAGGTGCGCTGAATTAAGTTTTAGCCCACCCACTCTTACGAACACAGAAGTCACAGGCTGTTGCTAGAATAGCGATTTCGCTATGCTGGGCCATATACCGGGTCACATACCATATAGTCCAGCCCTGTTTTCTTAACAAACTCCTTCATGTCAGCCCATTATGTTGCGCACGCTTGCCATTCGTGATTTTGTCATTGTCGATACGCTGGAACTTGAATTTTCTTCTGGCTTCAGTGTGTTGACCGGAGAAACCGGCGCCGGTAAATCCATCCTGATTGATGCCCTGACACTGGCCCTGGGTGGCCGGGGTGACGCCAGCATGGTGCGCGAGTCTGCCAGCAAGACTGATATCAGCGCAGAATTTGCCGTCAATGACATCCTTGCAGCATGGCTGAAAGAACATGAATTTTTTGACCAGGACCAACCATTGATCTTGCGTCGTACTATCGATAATGCCGGCCGTTCCAAAGCCTGGATCAATGGCATCACTGCTACCGCTGGACAATTGCGCGAAATTGGCGACATGCTGGTGGATATCCATGGCCAGCATGCACACCAATCATTGTTAAAAACTGAGGCGCAACGCGATTTGCTGGACATGCAAGGCGGCTTGCAAGAGCAAGTCAATGAAGTTGGTTTGCGTTACCGCGCCTGGCGCAATATCAGCAAGCAACGCGAAGAATTTGAAACCAATGCCAAGAGCGTCTTGCAAGAGCGCGAGCGTCTGGAATGGCAGGTCGGTGAACTCGATAAATTGCAGATCAAGCCCGGCGAATGGGAAAACATCAGCCAGGAACATACCCGCCTCGCCCACGCTGCCAGCCTGATGGAAGGTGGGCAAGAGGCGGCAACTCTGATCTCTGAATCAGAGCATCCGGTTCTGTCGCAACTGACTGCGATACAGCAAAAGCTGTTGAAGCTGCTTGATTATGATGCGGCGCTAAAGCCAGTCACTGATGCGCTGGAATCTGCCTGCATCAATTTGCAGGAAACCACTTATGCACTCAATGTTTACCTGAGCCGCACTGAACTTGACCCGGCCCGCCTGCGCGTGGTGGAAAACCGTGTAGAAGCGATACACACTACGGCACGGCGCTTTCACGTTGCACCTGAAAAACTGCATGAAGAATTTGCCACACTGTCAGCCCAGTTGGCACAGCTATCCAATGCCACCGACATGGATGCCCTGAAAGCACAGGAAGAAAAAGCCAGACTGGCTTATGTGCAAATCGCTGAAAAACTCAGCAAGACCAGACAAAAAGTCGCCAAGGACCTGGGCACGGCAGTCACTACCGCCATGCAAGACTTGAGCATGGGCGGCGGCAGTTTCTCGGTCGCTTTAAATCCGGTAGAACCAGCCGCCTATGGCCTGGAACAAGTAGAATTTTTGGTCGCAGGCCATGCCGGGGTGCAGGCAAGGCCGCTGGCCAAAGTCGCATCCGGCGGTGAGCTCGCACGTATCTCGCTGGCGATTTCTGTCATCACCTCTTGCGCTACTGCCACCCCTACCCTCATCTTTGATGAAGTTGATAGCGGCATAGGCGGTGGTGTGGCTGAAGTGGTTGGACGCTTGCTGAAACGCTTGGGCCAGGACAGGCAAGTCTTGTGCGTGACGCATCTTCCGCAAGTGGCCAGCCAGGCTAACCAGCACTTCCAGGTCAGCAAGGCCAACCAGAATGGCAAAACCGTGTCACAGATAGAAGCACTCGATAACAAGCAGAGAGTGGAAGAAATCGCCCGCATGCTGGGCGGCATAGAAATTACGGCGACTACGCGCAAACACGCCAGAGAATTATTGGCATCTTAAGAAAAAAAATACATCATGCGCTTCCTTAAAGAACCTGAATATTCACACGGCAAGATCGCCAAGACAGCCGTCGTGCTGATCAACCTGGGCACACCCGATGCGCCCACCACATCAGCAGTACGGCGCTATCTCAAACAGTTTTTGTGGGACAGGCGCGTGGTCGAAGTACCGCGCCCGATCTGGTGGCTGATTTTACATGGTGTCATTTTGCCTTTCCGTTCTGGCCAGTCGGCAAAAAAATATGCCTCTGTCTGGACCAAGGATGGTTCACCGCTGAAGATACACACGCAGAAACAGGCATCCTTGCTGAAGGGTTATCTGGGAGAACGCGGCCACGAGGTACAGGTTGCCTATGCCATGCGTTATGGTTCACCTTCGATACCCGAGGTCTTGCAAAAACTCAAGCAGGATGGCTGTGAGCGCATATTGATCTTGCCTGCCTATCCGCAATATTCTGCAACGACTACGGCCTCCAATTTTGACGCCATTGCCCAGCATTATCAGCAAGTCAGGAATATGCCTGAACTACGCTTCGTCAAGAATTATCATGACAATGATGGCTATATACAGGCCTTGAAATTATCCATCATGAATCACTGGCAAACCCATGGCCGCCCGGACAAACTGGTGATGAGTTTTCATGGCTTGCCCAAGGCTTTTTTACTGCGTGGCGACGCCTATCATTGCGAATGCTATAAAACGGCCCGCCTGCTGGCAGACAGGCTGGGCTTGGGCAAAGATGAATATGTCGTGTCCTTCCAGTCGCGCCTGGGCCGTGCTGAGTGGCTACAACCTTACACGGCACCAACCGTCGTCAGACTGGCCAAAGAAGGCGTGAAACGTCTGGACGTTGTCTGCCCGGGCTTTATCGCTGATTGCCTGGAAACCCTGGAAGAAATTTCCATGGAAGTCAGAGCCGATTTTCTCAAGGCAGGCGGCAAGGAATTCAATTACATCCCCTGTCTGAATGAATCACCGGCATGGATGCGTGCCCTGGCTGAAATTGCAGAACAGCATTTGATAGGCTGGCCTACCATGATCACGGCCAGTGTACGCGAAGAGCAAAAGCAACACGCCCTGATCAGCCGTGCAGAAGCCAAACGCCTGGGCGGCGAAGCCTGAGACGGCAATGGCAAAAACTTATTTCATCGGTGACATACAAGGCTGTGCAGGACAATTGCAAAGCCTGCTCGACAAGATAGAGCAGACCGAACCAGATGCACAGTATTTGTTCGCTGGCGACCTCGTCAATCGTGGCCCCCTGTCGCTGACCAGTCTGCGCCTGATACGTGATTCGCAAATCGCGGGCCGGGCAGAATCCGTGCTCGGCAACCATGACCTGCATTTGCTGGCCGTTGCCAATGGAATACGCAAGGCACACCGCAGTGATACGCTGGACGATATCCTGCAAGCACCAGACCGTGAAGAATTGCTGGACTGGCTGCGACACAGGCCTCTGGCAATCTTGCAGCATCAGCATTTACTGGTGCATGCAGGGATATTCCCGCAATGGTCAGCAAATCAAACCATCAAGCTGGCACATGAAGTGGAAACCCAGTTACGCAGTGAAGACTGGTTAGACCTGTTACGCAATATGTACGGCAACACCCCTGCACAATGGCGTGATGACTTGCAAGGCTATGACAGATCACGCTGCATCATCAATGCGCTGACACGTATGCGTTTTTGCAGTGCAGATGGCGTCATGGACTTTGACAGCAAGGATGGCCTGGACAGCCCACCGAAAGGCTTTGCCCCCTGGTTTGACCTGCCACGTGCCAGTGAAAAAAACACTGTCGTATTTGGTCACTGGTCCACCCTGGGCCTGATCTTGCGTAACAATCTGATCAGCCTTGATACTGGCTGCGTCTGGGGTGGCAAGCTGACTGCTGTCACGCTTGAAGATAGAGAAGTAGTGCAGATAAATTGTCCACAACAGCAAAAACCGGGATAACAATTTCCAGATTTTTTTGACGCCGCGCACATACCCGATATCGCCAGTGCATCCACGATAACAGAATGAATTATTCAAGCAGTAAAGATATTACTTGACTGTGGAGTCAGGTCTATAGACTACCATCCCTGGCGAGCACTTTACCAGGACTGAATGCCATGCATGTATCAGCACTTATCATAGAAGATCACCCTATCTACCGGGACGCACTGTCAAGTTTCTTGCAGACGATTTTTAAAAAAGAGCAGATACTGGCGACAGCCTCAATAGAAGAAGTCAGCAATTTGACAGCCCGGATAGAACAATTGAAATTAATTTTAATGGATCTGAGTTTGCCAGGATTGAAAGGGGTCGATGCCGTCAGGTACGTCAGGAAGTATTGGCCTCATACGCCCGTGATCGTCATTTCAGCCTGCCAGGACAGGCAAGTGATTAACGCCGTCTTGCGTGCTGGTGTCATGCTGGTTATGTCCAAGAGCGTTTCCAGCACGACCATTGCTGGCCTGATCAAAAAAATTTTAAGTAATACTCCATTCCCTGCAGAATGGCTTACTTGTGATGCCAGACCTGAGCCAAGCTCACATGCGCTTATTTCTTTTACCTCAAGGCAAAGCGAAATCCTGCGATTTCTTGGTCAGGGATTATCCAATAAGGAAATGTGCCTGCGCATGGGACTGGCCGAAACCACGGTGAAAATGCACGTATCCATGATCTTCCGGGCACTGAAAGTAAAAAACCGGACTCAGGCTCTTGTCACTGCACGCCAGCTTGGGATCGCTGTCTAAGATGCAAAGTGCATCTTGTGCTCTGATTTGCAGGCTTTGCCTGGCATACCAGGAATCGACCTGCTGGATCAAAGAGAGTGTCGCTAACTAAATCCCCAACTCTTTCAGGATAGACTCACGCGCCAGCTTCGCCACGTCTCTTCTATGCGCAGCTTCGGTAGGAATTGCTGGCAAACGTACCAGTTCTGCAGTCATGCGCGGTGCCAGCAAGATGATGCGCATGCTTTCTGCAAAAGTCATGTCACCAATAAAATCAGCCGCAGCGTGGAACTGTCCCTGCGCATCAAGATAGCGCACAACAAAGGGTTGCACAGGCACATGCGCTTCTATTGCTGCTTCAAACAGGTTGGCGTGAAAAGCCAGCAAGTTGCCTTGTGCTGCAGTTGTACCCTCAGGGAAAAACGCGATGCGCTTACCCGCTTCTATCTGATGTACCAACCCTTCGTAAATACGGCGCACATCGCGCTGCCTGCCACGCACCAGGAAAATCGTACCTGCCTTTTCACATAACCAGCCCAGCAAAGGCCAGTTGCGTATATCTGATTTGGCAACGAAGTGGCAAGGGTGCAGGGTATTGATGACAAAAATATCCAGCCACGACACATGGTTGGAGACGATCATCGCCGACGCATTCACCGCCCCCTCGCTTTTATCCTTGAAAGTCACATCCACAGTACAGATGGCCAGCAATTTGACCGACCAGCGACGAACCAGCTCGTCACGCCTGGCATCAGAAGAAAACGGAAAAATCACCGCGCAGGTCAGCAGACCTGCAGTGAGATGAAGAAATATCCGGAAAAAATGCCAAACGATCATACCCAAACACCCATACCCGCAAAGGGTAAGACAAGAATTTCAAATCGCAATAAAACAAACGGGAGTACGGTAAACCATACTCCCAGCAAATCATTTTATTACCCAATATTGCTTTAAATCATTTTCACAAAACTACATTCCGACCAAGCCAGATTTAATGCAAGGTATCAAACGCAATATGCCCCGACACTATCGTCGCCTTGACCACACCCGGCAATTCATAACCCAGGAAAGGCGTGTGTTTGCCCTGGCTGGCGAGGACTTTGGCTTCTACCTTCCAGCGTGTGACGGGATCAAAAATACAGATATCAGCTGCCTGGCCAACCGCGATTTGCCCGGCAGGCACGCCCGCCACTCTGGCAGCATGCTGGCTGATTTTTGACAGTGCCAGCGTCAGACTGACTTCACCACGACTGTCCTCTGCCCATTTTAGTGCTAATGACAATAATAATTCGAGGCCGGTAGCACCTGGCGAGGCTTCGGCAAAGGGCAATAATTTTTCATCATCATCGACTGGTGTATGGTCTGAGCATATCGCATCAATGGTGCCATCTTTCAGTGCCGCAGAAATAGCGTCACGGTCACGCTGGCTGCGTAAAGGCGGCGTCAGGCGGGCATTGGAATCAAAGAAACCGATATCCGCATCTGTCAGGTGCACATGGTGCGCACCGACATCGCAGGTCAGCGGCAAGCCTTCTTTCTTGGCCTTGCGCACCAACTCCAGACCGGCAGCAGAAGAGACACGGCACAGATGCACTTTGGCACCAGTGGCACGCATGAGTTCAAACAGGGTATGCAAGGCAATCGTCTCGGCCATGACAGGTACGCCAGACAAACCCAGGCGTGAAGCCAAGGGGCCGCTGTGGGCAACGCCACCCTTGCCTATGTAGGCATCTTGCGGGCGCAGCCACACAGTAAAGCCGAAAGTAGCAGCGTAATCCAATGCTCTTTGCAGGGTATTGGTATTGGCAATGGTTTCTTCAGCCTGAGAAAAGCCTATGCAGCCTGCCTCAGTTAGCTCGGCCATCTCGGTCAGGGATTCGCCCTTCAAACCGACAGTCAATGCCCCCAGCGGATAAACGTGGGCCTTGTTTTGCATGCGCGCTCTTTGCTTGAGCATTTCTACCAGACCAGATTCGTCAAGCACAGGGTCGGTATCTGGTGGGCAGACCAGGCTGGTGACGCCGCCGCGCATGGCGGCTTGCAATTCAGATTCCAGCGTAGCCTTGTATTCAAAGCCAGGCTCACGCAGACGGGCGCTGAGGTCTACCAGACCAGCGGTGACGATCAAGCCTGTTGCATCCACAGTTTTATTGGCAACGAAGTCGGCAGGTGCCTGACCTATGGCGACGATCTTGCCAGCAGCGATAAACACGTCCTGTACTGCATCGGTAGCACTTGCCGGATCAATCACACGGCCATTTTTGATATGTATCTTCATATTCTCCTCATACCCCGCCGCTGTTGCCTGCAACGATGCTCATGACAGCCATGCGCACGGCGATACCAAAAGTCACTTGCGGCAGTATCACTGCCTGCGGGCCATCGGCCACGGCGGAATCAATTTCCACACCACGGTTCATGGGGCCGGGGTGCATGACAATGGCATCCGGTTTTGCCAGTGCCAGGCGTTCTGGGGTCAGGCCATAGCTCTTGAAATATTCTTGTGCGGATGGCAGCAGAGCACCGCTCATACGTTCATTTTGCAGGCGCAGCATGATGATGACATCGACACCTTTGAGACCTTCATCCATGTTGTTGAATACCCGCACGCCCATCTGATCCAGGCCGCCTGGCAACAAGGTACGTGGGCCTATTACGCGCACTTCCGGCACGCCCAGCGTTGTCAGGGCATGGATATCTGAACGGGCAACGCGGCTGTGCAGGACGTCACCCACAATCGCGACTGTCAGGTTGGTGAAGTCTTTTTTATAGTGACGTATGGTGTACATGTCCAGCAAACCCTGGGTAGGGTGGGCATGGCGGCCATCACCGGCATTCACCACATGTACATGATGTTGTTTGGTGTCGTTCAGATGCTTGGCGATCAGGAAAGGTGCGCCTGAAGTGGCATGACGCACGACGAACATGTCGGCATGCATCGCCGCCAGATTGTCGATGGTGTCGAGCAGGGATTCACCTTTACTGGTACTGGAAGCCGCGATATTGAGATTGATGACATCTGCAGACAAGCGCTTGGAGGCGATCTCAAAGGTCGTGCGTGTACGGGTAGAGTTTTCAAAGAACAGATTGAAGACGCTTTTGCCGCGCATCAGTGGCACTTTTTTGACTTCCCTGTCGCTGACGCTGACGAAGGAAGATGCGGTATCGAGAATATGGTTGACGATGGCTTTCGGCAAGCCATCGATCGTCAGCAAATGCTGGAGTTCGCCGTGTTTATTGAGCTGGGGATTATGCATGGTCGACAGAGATGCTGAAAGTGCCATCATCTGCACGTTGCAGATTGACAGAGACGGCGGGTTCAAATGAGGCGGTAAGGGCTACAAAATCAGCAGCCACCGGCAATTCGCGGCCACCACGGTCTACCAAAGTAGCCAGCATGATGCGGGCTGGGCGGCCATAATCAAATAATTCATTGATGGCGGCGCGGGTGGTGCGGCCTGTGTACAAGACATCATCTACCAAAATGATTTGTGCACCATCGACATCGAAAGGAATTTGCGTAGGTTTGACTTCGGCATGCAGGCCCTTGGCGGCATAGTCGTCGCGGTAAAAAGAGACATCAATACGACCCGCTTTATTCGGCAAGCCCAGGTCTTGCACCAGGCGCTCGGCTATCCAGGCACCGCCTGAATAAATGCCAACGATGGCAAGTTTGTCTTGTGCCAGCGCATGTGGCCTGATTTGCTCCAGTAGCTGCTGATACAGGGCCTCTGCATCAAGCTGGGCAGCATTAGTCGTCGTGGTAGTCATGGCATTTCATCAAAATATTGTTGCAGAATAAGGGCAGCCGCATCGTCATCGATGAACTCGCCACGCGAGCCTGAGAGTACAGCGGAAGTATAACGTTCATCGACCAGCACGGCAGGCAGATTGAAGCGACCATTGAGCTGGTTGGCAAAGCGCTTGCAGCGCTGTGTCATTTCATTGTCAGCACCATCGGGGTGCATGGGCAAACCCACCACGCAGAGTACGGGCTGCCATTGTTCTATGAGTTTGGTGATGACGGCAAATTTGCCGTCATTGGTAGGGGCGTGGATGATGCTGAGCGCTTCAGCCTGACGTAAAAAGGTATTGCCGACGGCAACGCCTATGCGCTTTAAACCAAAATCAAAGGCGAGTACCGTACCTTCGCTTGCAGCCATCAGGCATGCCCCGCTTCGGCTGCCAGCATCAATGGGTCTATGCCCAGCAATTTGATAGCGGCGGCAAAACGTTCTTCCAGTGGTAAATCGAACAGAATGCGCGCATCAGCAGCGACTGTCAGCCAGCCATTCGCCAAAATTTCTTGTTCCAGTTGACCAGCACCCCAGCCTGCATAACCAACGCTGATCAGGACTTGCTCGGGCCCGTCACCGGCAGCCACGGCTTCCAGTACATCGCGTGAGGTGGTGAAGGCTATCTCGTCAGTGACCTTGAGCGAAGATGAATAAGCGCCGACGGGTGTATGCAAGACGAAGCCGCGATCATCCTGCACCGGCCCGCCAAATATGACGGGGCGTTTGCCTATGGGGTGGGAATCAGGAATGATTTCCAACTTCAGGTCTATGCGGTCAAACAGGCCAGCCACGGTCAGCTCTATGGGACGGTTGATGACCATGCCCATGGCACCGCGCGGACTGTGCTCGCACAAATAAATCACCGTGCCGCCAAAAACGGGGTCCATCATGGATGGCATTGCAATCAGGAAATGATTGGTTAAATTCAATTCCAAATTGTTATCGTCTTCGCTTTTCACCTGAAATTTATGTCTGGAAGTCATGGGGGCCGACTGTGTTGCATCGTCGTGCAGATTGGTATGTAGTGATTTTGTTTGCTTCGCCATAGTCACATTTTAGCATTTTTAGCGTGCATTTTCGATGTGTGCTAAGGTGCCACACTGCGTTTTGACCACACTCTCAGACAGATCATGCAAGAAAATAAAGCCCTTAAAGCCCATTACCCTCGCTCGCTGGTCTGGTTCCGCCGCGACCTGCGTAATTTTGACCATGCTGCCCTATACCATGCCTTGCGGCAAAGTGACGAGGTCTACTGCGCTTTTATCTTCGATAAAACAATATTAGACAATTTGCCAGAAAATGACAGGCGCGTTGCCTTTATTCATGAAAGTATTCTTGAACTGGATCAAGAATTACAGCATATGGGCGGTGGCTTGCTGATGCGTTATGACCATGCAGAAGCAGCCATACCGCAACTGGTGGTCGAGCTTGGTGTCGATGCCGTGTTCACCAATCATGATTACGAACCACAGGCTGCGACCCGTGATGAATCCGTCAGGCAAGAATTATCAAAACGAAATTGTGCATTTCTGAGCTTTAAAGACCAGGTTATTTTTGAAAAGTCAGAAGTCTTGTCGCTGGCGAATGCGCCCTTCTCTGTCTTCACGCCTTACAAAAATGCCTGGCTGAAAAAATTCCATGCAGAAGGAAGCGATTTTTATTCGCGCTCTTACCCTATAGAAAAATATGCGCACAAGCTAAGCACTATCTCAGCGCAAACCATACCGACGCTGGCAGAAATGGGTTTCGCGCAAGCCACCGAACGCCGCATGCCCGTCGCTGCCGGCATGTCGGGCGCACGCACTTTGCTGGAAGACTTTGTGGGCCGCATAAAGCTATATGACCAGTCGCGTGATTTTCCGGCGATCAAGGGGCCGTCTTATCTGTCAGTCCATTTACGCTTTGGCACGATATCGATACGTCAGCTGGTACAGGAAGCCGTGCGGCAAATGCGCATCTCTGCCAATCGTGGAGCAGAAATCTGGTTGTCTGAACTTGTCTGGCGCGACTTTTATTTCATGATACTGCATCACCACCCGCAT
>Ga0207952_1000191_pt1 | contig 62994 bp, 64 predicted proteins | sample SubbioR12Aug_8Ca_FD_184831 | JGI IMG/M metagenome (GOLD analysis project Ga0207952, IMG submission 184831) | Serpentinite rock and fluid subsurface biosphere microbial communities from McLaughlin Reserve, California, USA - CR12Aug_8Ca (SPAdes) | ecosystem: Environmental > Terrestrial > Deep...
GCAAGCGTGAACCACCCGATCCCATCCCGAACTCGGAAGTGAAACCGCTTAGCGCCGATGATAGTGTGGCAGGTTGCCATGTGAAAGTAGGTCATCGCCAAGCTCTTATTACAAAAAGCCCATCTTATAAGATGGGCTTTTTTTTGCACTGAATTTGGCCTACAGATAATTCCCCTGCTTGAAAATAATTTAATTCAAGCAAGGGGGGAAAACTTTAGTAAAAAGCCATTAGTTTTGGGTAGGTACATAGCCTTCCGGCACTTCAAATCCGCCGGCAAACAGGAATTTCTCGCGTTCGGCTTCCAAAATCTTTTTGGCGGACGGATCGAAGCTGGCCAACCGGCGCTCGTTAATGATCATGGTTTGCATCGCCAGCCAATCCTTCCAGGCCTGTTTGGAAACATGATCGAAAATATGTTGGCCGTTAGGGCCCGGAAATGGCGGCGCGTCCAAGCCTTCCGCTTCCACGCCCAGTTTTACGCATTTAACCATTCTCGTCATAGTGTTCCTCTAAATAATGTTGTTGGAGCAGGCGTTTGATAGGCGCCGGCAATCCTAATGAATAAACGTCGTTGGCTTTATACCAGACTGGGCTATCGGCTTCCATCACACAGTTTATGGGGTTTTGCAGAGTGGCCAGTAGCGGAGTGTAGTCCAGATGGTAATGGGAAAAACTATGCCGTAGGCCGGGCAGCGCGTCCGGTTCGTTCAATTGATAACCATGCTGTAAGCACCAATCTTGCAACTGCTGGCGGTCGGCGAATTCCGGCAAACTCCACAAGCCGCCCCAGATACCGGCTGGCGGGCGCCTTTCCAGCAGAATCCGCTTTTGCTTGTCCTGTAAAACCAGAAACAAGAGTCGCTTGATCGGCAGCGTTTTTCGCGGTTTGGGTTCGGGCAATTGATTGACCAAATCAAGTCTGTAAGCCTGGCATCCGTCGATTACCGGGCAGATTTCGCAGCGCGGCTTGCTGCGCGTGCAAAGGGTGGCGCCCAAATCCATCATGGCCTGGGTGTAATCGCCCGTGCGCTGCCCCGGCGTATATTGGCTGCTGATGGTCCAAAGTTGGGCGGCGACCTTGCTGTCGCCCGGCCAGCCATGCACGGCGTGAAAACGCGCCAATACGCGTTTGACGTTGCCGTCAAGTATGGATTGGCTTTGGCCGCAAGCGATACTGAGTATCGCCCCGGCGGTAGAGCGGCCGATACCGGGCAGGGCGCTCAAGTCTTCCACCGTTTGCGGAAACCGACCTTGGTTGGCGACGACCCGTTGCGCGGTCTTATGCAGATTGCGGGCGCGAGCGTAATAACCCAGCCCGGCCCAATACTGCAAGACTTCGTCCAACTCGGCGTCCGCCAAGCTTTGAACATTTGGGAAGCGCGCCATGAATCGATTGAAATAGCCAATAACACTGGCAACCTGTGTCTGCTGCAACATGATCTCCGACACCCAAACCCGGTAAGGATTGATGTCTTGTTGCCAGGGTAAGTCCTTGCGGCCATGTTCATCGAACCAAGCTAGAATGTTTTGCTGGAATTGTTCGGGGGGCATTAGGCTCAGGAAAAAGAAGCAAGTGAGAAGAAAAGGTTTTCACTCTTCATCGTGACCGACCCAGTAATCCGGTTTCCTGTGTTGATGCGCCACAGCCAACACTAAAATATGATTATTCTCGATCGAATAGAGTAGTTTGTAAGGAAATTTATGGAGTAAACATTTTCTGACTTCTCCGCGCTCAAGCGACCATGCCAGGGGATATTCGGAAATTCTTAAGGCGGCTTTCCCGACTTCTTCCTTGAATCTTCGGCCTAACCCTGGGTACTCAAGCTCGTAGTAGCACACGGCACCCAATAATTCTTGCCGGGCGTATTCCGAGAACAATACCTTCATGTTGCATCCCTAAATATATCCTCCATCGGTATCGCTTCCAAACGTCCTTCCCTATAGGCCTTGAGTCTTTTTTCAGCCTCATCCGCCCAAACAGCATCAAGTTGTTTATCCGGTTCGTCCAGGCTACGGAGCAAGCCCTCGATCAGTGTGAAACGCTCTTCCGGTCTTAGTCGCAATGCTTGTTCAAGAATTTCCTGGCTACCCATTACATACCACCTCGGTTTCTTTGAAACTAAAAAATGTAGGATGTGCTGAAACTAAGTGAAGCGCATCATTCGCGATCAATGCGCTTCCTATCGTTGACACCTGGCTCTGAGTGTGTTTACGACGTGAATCAAGCTTTTTCATGATTCCGGCTTTTCAAGAAGCCGATAACGATGGCAGTCAAAGTGGTGCCAATGAGTGTGCCTGCCAATATGTCTTTGTCCTTCCACGCGAGCAATAAGCTAGAAATGAAAGCTATAACCACCAAGCTCCAAGCCATCCAATGGGCGCGGCGATTGTCTTCGATTTGTGCTTGCAATGCCTTGACTGCGATATCCCTAACATGTTTTGAATCGTCCTCGAACACTTTCAAAATGCGTTCAGGCGCATCTGGAATTACATTGGCGTATTGTCTGAATATTTCCGGATGCGGAATTGGGCCTGAAAACGATGCACTCTGTGCTACCAATTGTTCAATGCGTGCCTCTGGTGACAGCTCATCTAAATATTCCGCTTGCGGGGTATTTCGTTCGACAGGCTTTTGGGGTGCTATCTTTTTATTTGGCTTGCTTGCAGGTCTCTTCTTTCTCATTTTTCTTTTCGTTTCCCTGTTTGTATGAGAGTTTCATATCGCACTTTTGCGCCTGCTCTCGCGCTGCCATAAAAGCACCTGTCGTCCCAGCTGTTTTGCCAACATGTTTAAAGCTGTCATTCTCAAAGGCATACATGAGGGCTTTTTTTCTAGCATGTTTGTAAGCTTCAATTCTATCCTTCTGCGCACGACGAAGTTCTTTAATCAACCCATGCGAAGGATTAACTTTATTTATACCTTGGTCTTTTTCTATGGCATCGGATATTCGGTTGCCTATTGCTACCCAACGTTGCTGCATATCCTCTTCGACAGATACTCTGATTACGAATTTGCTGTAATCATTTGACTGCAGCGAAAAAATATCCGGTAACGCTTTAAGCACTTTATTTATAGAAGACATGATTCTTTACCGTTATGGAAGTCGTTATCGTATGCGGTATAACCAAAAAGAACACTTTGCACCTCATCAGCTACAGCTAGCTAAGTATAGCCCTAAAATTAGGGTGCGCGTTTATTCCCACTCAATCGTAGCCGGCGGCTTGCCCGAAATATCGTAAGTCACCCTTGAAATCCCATTCACTTCGTTGATAATCCGCCGCGAGATCAAATCCAGAAAATCATACGGCAAATGCGCCCAGCGCGCGGTCATGAAGTCTATGGTTTCCACGGCGCGGATGGCGATGACGTAGTCGTATTTGCGGCCGTCGCCCATCACGCCGACCGATTTGACCGGCAGGAACACGGCAAACGCCTGGCTGACCTTGTCGTACAACTCGTGGCGGTAAAGTTCCTCAATGAAGATGGCGTCGGCCTGACGTAATAAATCGGCATATTGCTTTTTAACTTCGCCCAGGATGCGCACGCCCAGGCCGGGACCGGGGAAAGGATGGCGGTAAATCATATCGGCGGGCAGGCCCAATTCCAAGCCCAGCTTGCGCACTTCATCCTTGAACAATTCGCGCAAGGGTTCGACCAGTTTCAAGGTCATGTTTTCAGGCAGGCCACCGACGTTATGATGCGATTTGATCAGATGCGCCTTGCCGCTTTTGGCGCCGGCCGATTCGATCACGTCCGGGTAAATGGTGCCTTGCGCCAACCACTTGGCGTCGGCCAATTTAGCGGCTTCTTCATCGAAAATTTCCACGAACAGATTGCCGATGATTTTACGTTTGGCTTCCGGGTCGTTCACGCCGGCCAGCGCCGCCATGTAGCGGGCTTCGGCGTTGACGCGGATCACTTTAATGCCCATGTGCAGCGCAAACATCGCCATCACCTGATCGCCTTCGTGCAGGCGCAGCAGGCCGGTATCGACGAACACGCAGGTCAGTTGCTCGCCTATGGCCTGATGCAACAGGGCGGCGACTACCGATGAATCGACACCGCCGGACAAGCCTAGAATTACCTGGTCGGTTCCGACCTTTTCGCGCACGGCGACGATACTGTCTTCGATAATGTTGCTGGCGTTCCATAAGGCTTGGCAACCGCAAATTTCCAGCGCGAACCGGCCGAGAATACGTCCGCCTTGCTTGGTGTGGGTGACTTCCGGATGGAATTGCAGGGCGTAGAAGTTTCTATCTTCATCGGCGATGCCGGCAATCGGCGCGCCGTCGGAGCTGGCGATCAATTTAAAACCGGTCGGCAATTCGACGACCCGGTCGCCGTGGCTCATCCACACGTCCAAAAGACCGTAACCTTCCGGCGATGCGTGGTCTTCTATATTCAGTAACAGTTTGGAATGCCCGCGAGCCCGAATCTGCGCATAACCGAATTCGCGGTGGTCGGAGGATTCGACCTTGCCGCCCAATTGCTCGGCCATGGTTTGCATGCCGTAACAGATGCCCAGCACGGGAATGCCGAGTTCGAAGACGCAAGCGGGAGCCCTGGGCGTATCGCTGCTGGTAACGGTTTCCGGACCGCCGGACAGAATAATCCCCTTCGCGCCGAAATTTTTGACGTCGTCCGCGGAACTGTCGCAGGAGTATATTTCGCAATAGACGCCTATTTCGCGGATGCGGCGGGCAATCAGTTGCGTGTATTGCGAGCCGAAGTCGAGAATCAGAATTTTGTCGGAATGGATATTGGCGTGCGGTTGTGTCACGATCGGGCCTTCGAAGATATGGAAAATTTAACTACTTAATTAGTAGTCTGCCGCCTAAAGCCAATATTCGGCTGTGCCTTTAGGCGGCGTATATTGTAAGTTTTAATTCGATTTGCAAGACCGGTAGAGTTGGTCGAGTAAATCCTTATTATTCTCAAAATTCTTGAGCGTGATTTTTTCCGACAACGCCCTGCTCATGCGGCGGACAAAACGCTCATAAGGGGCGGCGGTCAAAAAATGCGCTGGGTTGGTATGGCCTTGGACGATGGCTTGAATGCGCGCGGCGTTACCGTCAATCCGCAAGTCCTCGGCGTTAGTGCTTTCAGAATCGGCGCGGCGGAAAAATATCGTTACATTGCCGCCGTCCGCCGAAAACACATGGCTGTGCTCACGCAAGCCGACTTTCTCGCCCATTTTGCGCAAGGTGGCCAAATTGAAATTGTACAGGTGCGCTTCATGGAAGGTACTTTTCGGAGCCTGGCAGGTGGCTTCTATGCTGGGTACTTCCACTACCAGAGTTCCGTCGGGTTTTAGCAGCTTGCGTAGCGTAATCAATACAAAGCTTGGATCTTCCGTGTGTTCGAGGACGTGCCAGATGGTAATCAGGTCGAAATGCTCTTCAGGTAAATTTGCATCCTGAATAAAGCCGATTTGCAGGTTTAAGCCGTAAGCAGCCGCCGAATATTCCGCATAGCCTTTATTGGGTTCGATGCCTTGCAGCTCATGGCCTAACGATTTCAGCAGGTAAGCGAATTCGCCGCCGCCGGTGCCGACGTCGAGCACGCGTTTCTTGCCGGCCAAAAATTGTTTGATCTTGCCGTGACGGTCCAGCGCGATTTTGCCGGCCCGCAAAATATGCTTGGGTTTTGGGGCGTAGGTATTTTTGTATTCCACCCGATAATCGTGTTCGTAAAACTGCCGCGGGTCGTGCGGGAACGGGTCGCTCCACACCAGTCCGCAGTGATTGCAGATAACGGTGCGCAAAGGGCCGCCGTTTCTACTGTGATTGGCTAATACCGAAACATCGTGGCTGCCGCATAAATTGCACGGCATCGAAGATGTTACTGGCTGATTTTGTTGCATGAAGTTACTCCACAGTGCGGTCCTAAGGCAGGACATAGATATGCCTTGAACTTAGCCGCTCAATTCATATGATAATTCGGCGCTTCCTTGGTAATGGTTACGTCGTGGACATGGCTTTCGCGCATGCCGGCGCTGGTGACTCTGACGAACTGGGCGTTTTCGTGCATTTTTTCGATCGTTGCATTGCCGGTGTAGCCCATGCTGGAACGGACGCCGCCCAGTAGTTGGTGGATGATGGCCAGCACACTGCCTTTGTAGGGCACCCTGCCTTCTATGCCTTCCGGCACCAGTTTTTCCACGTTCTCGGTGGCTTCCTGGAAATAACGGTCGCTAGAGCCTTGTTGTTGCGCCATGGCGCCCAGGGAGCCCATGCCGCGATAGGATTTATAGGAGCGGCCTTGGAACAGTTCCACTTCGCCCGGCGCTTCTTCGGTGCCGGCAAACAAGCCGCCCAACATCACGGCATGCGCACCGGCCGCCAAGGCTTTGGCGACGTCGCCGGAATACCGGATGCCGCCGTCGGCAATCAGCGGTACGCCGGTACCTTTCAGGGCCGCCGCCACGTTGGTGACGGCGGTAATTTGCGGGACGCCAACGCCGGCGACGATGCGGGTGGTGCAGATAGATCCCGGCCCTATGCCCACTTTGACGCCGTCCGCGCCCGCTTCCAGTAAGGCTTTGGCGGCTTCGGCCGTGGCGATATTGCCGCCGATGACCTGCACTTGCGGGAAATTTTGTTTGACCCAGCGCACTCTGTCCAACACGCCCTGGGAATGGCCGTGGGCGGTATCGACGATGATGACGTCGACGCCGGCGGCAACCAGTGCAGCCACCCGCTCTTCGGTGCCTGCGCCGGTACCGACCGCGGCGCCGACCCGCAAGCGTTCTTGTTCATCCTTGCAGGCATAGGGATTGTCCTTGGCTTTTTGAATATCCTTGACGGTAATCAAGCCGCGCAGATGGAAATCGTCGTTAACCACCAGCACTTTTTCGATGCGGTGTTTGTGCAGCAATTCTATGGCTTCTTTATGGCTGGCGGATTCGTTAACGGTAACCAGGCGTTCCTTGGGCGTCATCACCGAGCGGACGGATTCGTCCAGACGGGTCTCGAAGCGCAAGTCGCGGCTGGTGACGATGCCGACCAGCTCTTCGCCATCCACTACCGGCACGCCGGAAATGTTCTTGGCGCGGGTCAGATCCATGACTTCGCGGACGGTGACATTAGGCGACACGGTGATGGGGTCTTTTATGACGCCGCTTTCGTACTTTTTGACCCGGCTGACTTCGGCGGCCTGCTGTTCGGTGGTCATGTTTTTATGAATGATGCCGATACCGCCTTCCTGAGCAATGGCAATGGCCAGGCGGGCCTCGGTGACGGTATCCATCGCCGCGGATACCAGAGGAATATTCAGGGTGATATTTCTAGTTAGCCGGGTTTTCAGTTCCACTTCGCGCGGTAACACAGCCGAATGCGCCGGTATCAATAAAACGTCGTCAAACGTGAGCGCTTCCTGAATAATTTTCATGAGTACACCTGAGCTAAAATTCTAAATAGCAGCGTATTGTACAGCCTAACCGCTACGCCGACAAAAACGGAAACGCTCTAGGTATAGGCGCTTAGTGGTTCTTTACCGCCAAGGCATCGATTATGCTTTGAAGTTCCTCGCGCTTGGGTTTGTGCAGATAAATGCCCACCACGCCCAGCAAGGTAAAAATGTATAAGGTATTAAAGTCATCGCCCAGCATAAACATGATTAAACCGAACAGGCTGACGATTTCTATCGCGCCTTGCGTGACGAGTATGGTAATCAGATAGCGCTGTTCGGCGGTTCTTTCGCCGGGCATGGTTTGGTTCAGTCGCAGCAGGATGTAGCGCAGCAGGTTAGTCAGCGGGAACAGGACGATGGCTATGACATAAAAAACGGTTCGAATCAGTATCCGTTGCGGCTCTTGCAAGGGCTGGCGGATTTCGTCTCCCCACAAGTGGCAGATCAGGTTGTAAATCGACAAAAATAATAGCATGGCTAAGCAGATCAACCAGTGAGGCATTAAGGCGTTTGGCTTTTCTATCGGAGGATTGGGCATGGCGGATTCTTTAAAGGCTGTTGCGATAGTTGCGTAAAATAACAAGGAATGCGATGAAATCATAAAAGCCGTGAATCACAATGGGTGTCAACAAATTGCGTTCCCCGCCGTAATCCAGGCTGATACCCAAATATAGGCCCATCAGCATGGCCAGCAGCGCATACAGCGGCGTCACCGCGTGCACAAGCGCGAATACTGCATTGCTGATCCATAATCCTGCCGTCATACCTAGCGTATTTTCCATCCAAGGCTGTAAGGTGCCGCGAAATAAGACCTCTTCGGAAAATCCGGCGATAGCGGCCAGTATCAATAAGTCAGTCCAATGATTGCGATATAAACGAGGGCCTAATGTCTCTAGCAAGAGAGTTCGGATCTTTTCCAAGGCTTTGAGAGGAATCTCCTGCATGGCAAAAAACAACATCAATAAAGGTAATGTAAGCAGCAGGCCATGAAGCAACGCTTGCTCATCCAAAACAAGATTCGCAAAAGGGTCTATATCGACCAGCCAGCCTAAGACAAGCGCCACCAAGGTAAGTGCGGCCTCGAAATAACAGGCCACTCTAAAAAAATTAGCGGCTAATTGAGTGGAGTGTGGCATGAGATAGAATCAGGTTCGGTAAAAGCCAGCTGAAAATTTTATCGAAAAACCGTTAGAATTGGCAGCAGTAGTCTGTTTGGGGTAACGCAATGTTATGTTTTATCTATAAAAGCTTAAAAAAAGAAGAACTTTATTTATATCTGGATAAAAAAGACGATTTTTCCGCGCTGCCGGAAAATTTATTCAATAGTTTTGGGCCGTTGCAATTTGTGATGGAATTGCAATTGTCCGCGGAACGTAAATTAGCCAGGGAAGATGCCGTCAAGGTTATCGCCAGCCTCGAAAATAAGGGGTTTTACGTGCAGATGCCGCCGGTTGTGGTGCCGTCGGCGTTAAGAGTCGCCAATCATCAGCTGCACTGAAATCGGATGTCATCCTAATAAACCGTGCTACCATAAGCATGGGAAAAGCGGTCGATTGCTTGCTTAAATTATTTTGTCCAATCAGGAATGCAATACATGTCGGATAGTCCACAAGCTTACGAAGACGCGAAGTCTAAAGGCATACTCTGGGGTTTTGGCACACTGATAGGCGTAGTGGCAATTATTATGCTGGTGCTGGGCGAATGGTGGAGCCGGGAGCCGGCCCAGTTCAATGTTCAGGACGAAGCCATCGAGCGCATGAACGTTACCCATACGGATCAAATGCCGATCGGTTATGTTTATGCCAATACCTTGGCGCATATCGCCGATGTGATTTTGTTTAAACCCGGCGGTTATTTGACCAACGACGTGGCACCTCCCGGCCTGTTTTGCGACAACATTCAAAATTGGGAATACGGCGCGCTGGTTATGCTGCGGGACGCCACGACCGCATTGCGCAACCATTTTGCCCGCGACCAATCGCAATCGGCCGAAGATCCCGATTTGGCCATGGCCGAGCCATATTTTTATTATGAGCACAATTCGTGGGCCTTGCCGTCTACGGAGGCAGAATACGTAAAAGGAGTCGAGGCCCTGCATAAGTACATGTTGCGCCTGCAAAATCCGACTTCCACCTCCAGAGCGGCCCAGTTTCACTCCCGGGCCGATAACCTGTGGCAATATACCGAAGTCGTGATTAAACGGCTGGGCGGTTTGTCTACCCGTTTGGCCGCCAGTACCGATAAGTTTTCCGGTGCCACCCACGGCGACCCGAACAATCCGGTCGATATCAATATGCCAACCATCGGTCAAACGCCCTGGATGGAAATCGATAACGTGTTTTACGAGGCGCGGGGTGCCTGTTGGGCGCTGTTGCATATCTTAAAAGCCATTAAACACGACTTTTCCGATATTCTGCTGGACAAACGGGCCATGAATACGCTGGATAACATGATTCAAGCCTTGGAAAATGCGTTGACGCCAACCTTGAGCCCGGTGGTTCTGAATGGCGATGGATTCGGTCTGTTTGCCAACTACTCCTTGGCCATGGCCAATTATATTGCCCGCGCCAATGCCGCCGCGCTGGATTTGCGGGACGTAATGAACAGGGGGTAACGCCGTGCAGGAACAAATCAACGAAAACCTGAAAAGCATCGCCACCTGGAAGCGCATCATTTTTATGCTGATTTATGCCGTAATCGACAGCATGGTCAAGCTGTTGTTGTGGCTGGTGGTATTGCTGCAAGTGGGTTCGGTGTTGATAACCGGCGCCACGAATGCCAATATTTTGGGTTTTGGCCGCAGCTTGTCCACCTATCATTACCATATTCTGTTATTTTTGACTTTCAATACCGAACAGCTGCCGTTTCCTTTTTCCGACTGGAATTTGACAGCCGAGCTGGAGTCGCCCGACAAACCCTAAGCCATGCAAGACTCGCCGCGCAAAATCATTCATATCGATATGGATGCGTTTTATGCCGCGGTGGAGCAGCGCGACAACCCCTCCTATCGAAATAAACCGGTCATCGTGGGCGGTAAACCCGATTCGCGCGGCGTGGTTGCCACTTGCAGCTACGAGGCGCGGCTGTTCGGGGTGCACTCCGCCATGCCTTCATCGCAAGCCGTTAGGCTTTGTCCGCAAGCCATTTTCATTAAACCCCGCTTCGATGCCTATCGGGAAGCGTCGGAAAATATCCGCCATATCTTTAGCCAATATTGCGATTGCGTCGAGCCGCTGTCTTTGGACGAAGCGTATCTGGATGTCAGTAACAGCGGGTATTGCCAAGGTTCGGCCACCTTGCTGGCCAGACAAATCAAACAAGACATTCGTCGCCAGACCCGTTTAATCGCCTCGGCCGGTATTTCCTATAATAAATTTTTGGCAAAAATCGCTTCGGATTTGGACAAACCGGACGGGTTGCATGTCATTACCCCGGAGCAGGCGGCGCAGTTCATAGAAGAATTGCCGATCGGCAAGTTTCATGGCATAGGCCCCGCGACGGAAAAGAAAATGCGCGATTTGGGCATTCAAAACGGTTACGATTTAAAACAAATCCCCCTGCCGAGGCTGCAGCAACATTTCGGCAAGGCCGCCCGGCATTATTACGATATTGCGCGCGGGATAGACTGCCGGCCCGTCAACGCCCACCGCGATCGAAAATCCATCGGCGTTGAAACCACCTTTGCCGAGGATATCGGCGATGCACAGGTCATTATTCACCAGCTGCAGTTGTTATTGAGCCAGGCATTGGGCAAATTGTCGGAAAAGAAACTGGCCGCCCATACCTTGACCATTAAAATTAAATATCGGGATTTTGTACAAATAACCCGCAGCCGCACCCTGCCGCAAGCGATTGCGAACGGTTCTAAAACCAAATTGTTGCTGGCCGATTTATTAAAAAATACGGCCATCGGCGAAAAAAAAGTACGATTGCTGGGGGTGAGCTTATCTACGCTGCAAGAATTCGAAGAGGCGGGCCAATACCGGCAAACGGATCTATTCAGCCTATTCTAATATTCGGTTAGGCAATTGTTGACGAAGTTAACTATTGTCGCTGCGGAAACAATGTAACTGAACCCGTCTATAATTGCCCGTGATACTCCTTATGACGTTTGAAGCAGATGATAGCGTTTTTTCGCCCTAAACTGATATTTCCCATGGCCTTGTTGGCGGGGTTGCTGTCCGGTTGCGCCGGCACGGATAAAGCGCCTTTAAATATGTCCGTTCCCGAGCGGGGGAACACGCGGGCGGCATTGGATGCTTTGCAGTTACAAGGCCACCCCTATGTTTACGGAGGTAAATCGCCGCAAGAAGGCTTCGATTGCAGCGGCTTGGTGGTGTATGTTTACAACCAACAAGGGATAAAACTGCCGCGTACTACGCAGTCCTTGGTGCAACGGCTGCCCGGGGTGCAACCCGAACTGCGGCAGCCCGGCGATCTATTGTTTTTCAACACCGAAAAGCCTTATTCCCATGTGGGCATTTACGTCGGTAACGATGACTTCGTGCATGCGCCCAGTGCCCGAACCGGGCGGGTGATGGTGTCCAGTCTGCGTAATCCCTATTGGCGGGAACGATTTATGGCCGTAAGGCGCCCTCAATTCTTATCGGGCTTATCGCTGAATACTAGCGATGAAAATATTTGCAACCTAAACTGATTGCCTGATGGATCATTCGGCAGGCCTGGAATTGCTTGTGAGCCTGCCGAAATGTTTTTGATAGGCTCGGCTTATAAGCTATCGCCTACTTCGCGCTGATAAAACGGCCATTTTTTGACGTGCAAATGTTTTCTGATCGGGGTTTTGATCACCGAAACGCATAAGGCAATCGAGAACAAACACCAGACCGCGCAATATTCGTTCGGGTCGTCGGTAGTAATATCGGAAATCCAGGGCCCGATCAAATAATGAAAGCCGACGAAGCGCCATGAACCGTACATCAGCGGCAGATAAAACGCCGCCAGGATATAGGAAAATGCATGCAAGCCCCAGTTAAAGCCGAACAACCATTCAACCGGTTGCGACATCAGGCCGTTCAGCGGCATTTGCCAAGCGATATGCCAAGCGCCGGAGACCGAACAGGTTTGCGCGCCGCAAAAGCCTTCCACGCCCGGCACGCATTCGCCGGCCCAGGCAAAGGGGTACATCTTGATCAGCATGGCCAGCGAACTAATCGAGCATAAAGCGTAAACCGTAGTGCGTATTTTCAGTTTGACGCTCTCGGGGATGAAGTACATCGCCACCATATTCACAAAAAACGGCTGGAAGGCGATGTGCAGGTAACCAAGCAGGGTCAACACCTGATTATTGGGATTACCGCACAAGTTTATATAAACATAGGTGGCCGCCTGCAATAACTCCATCAGGGCAAAATAGGTCAACGGAATCCATAGTTCTTTTGATTCCCCCTTATACGCCACATACACGGCGGTTGTTAAACCCGCGGCGGCTAAAACGCCGGACGCTTCTCCACTCCAACACATTGCAATACCCTCAGTAATTTTTATGATTATCGGTGCGGGCCTGACCCACAAAAGCGCGGAATTATCCCATAAAAAGCCGGGGCTTTGGCTTTGTTTTCCATGACTTAATATAAATCCGCCGGATCGACATCCAGCGACCAACGGACCTTACCGGTTTGTTTTAGCTTGGAAATCTTCGGTATGGCCTGATCCAGCAATTGATGCAAATCCTTGCGCTGCGGGCTTTGTAATAACAATTGAAAGCGGAATTGTCCGGCCCGGCGCGCCATTGGGGCGGCAACCGGTCCTAGAATTTGAGTGTTGCCGGTATTAAAAGCCAGGATCGCAGTTGCCGCGTCCTGTAAAAACTGTTGCGGCGCCTGGGCATTGTTGGCGTGCGCGCGAAGCAGGGCTTGGTAGCTGAAAGGCGGCAGGCCGGCTTGCCGGCGTTCCCGCAGGGCAATTTCCGCAAAAGCCTGGTAGCCCTTCTCGATCAAGGTCGTCAATAAAGGATGTTGCGGCTGCCGGGTTTGCAGTATCACTTTGCCGCGTTTGTCGGCCCGGCCCGCGCGCCCGGCGACTTGCACGATCATCTGCGCCAGCTTTTCGCCGGCGTGAAAGTCGACGCTAAACAGGCCGCTGTCGATATCCAATATTGCCACCAAGGTCACGTCGGGAAAATGATGACCCTTCGCCAGCATCTGCGTACCGAGAATAATGTCGGCTTGGCCGCTATGGATTTGTTCCAGATATCCTTCCAGCGAACCCTTGCGTTGGGTGCTGTCTTTATCCAGGCGGATGATGGCGTTGTTGGGAAATAGCTCCGCCAGTGTCTGTTCGATGCGCTCGGTGCCCAGGCCCAGCGGTTGCAATTCGCCGGTTTTACAGGCCGGACAATCCTTGGGCAACGGCTGTTCGCTGCCGCAATGGTGGCAGCGTAGTCGGCGTTCCGCCGCGTGTATCACCATATTGGCGTCGCAACGGCCGCAGCGCGATACCCAGCCGCAGCCGTGGCAAATCTGTACCGGTGCGAATCCGCGCCGGTTGAGAAACAGCAACACCTGCTGTCCTTGCGCCAGGGTGGATCGGATAGCGGTAATCAACGCTTCCGATAATCCGGCTTGCAAGGGTTTGTTGCGAATATCCAATAATTGAAATACCGGGTCCGTAGCGTTACCTGCCCGAATAGTCAACTGCAATAACCGGTAACGATGTTGGGCGACATTAAACAAGCTCTCAAAGGAAGGGGTCGCCGAGCCGAGCAATACCGGAATATTTAATATTTTGGCGCGGGCAATGGCGACATCGCGGGCGGAAAAACGAAAGCCTTCCTGTTGTTTGAAGGAGCTGTCGTGTTCTTCGTCCAAAATGATCAAGCCCGGATTTTTAAGCGGGGTAAACAAGGCGGAGCGGGTGCCGAGCATGATGGCGGCATGGCCTTGCTGCATATTCAGCCAAGCGTGCAGGCGCTGGTTATCGTTGAGTTTGGAATGGAAGCAGACGATGGGGGCGGAAAAACGCCGGCGAAAACGTTGTTCCAGTTGCGGCGTCAAGGTTATTTCGGGCAATAAAACCAATATCTGCAGGCCGCGCAATAACGCTTCCGCGATGATCTGCATATACACTTCGGTTTTGCCGCTACCGGTCACGCCTTGCAGCAGGGATACGGAAAATTGTCCTAAACCGGATAGCACGGTATCGATAGCGTGCTGCTGCTCCGGATTGGCTGTTAACGCTTGTGTTTGCTTGTCCCAGGCAAGACTATGGTTTTGGCGGGTGTCTTTCCGAATAAGGCCTTTATCCTGTAAGGCTTTTAACGCGGTCTTGTGCCGGGTTAACTCGGTTGCCGCAATGGCAAGCGGACTGGCTTGAAATACAGTCAGTAAAGCCTGTTGCTTGCTTGCGCGCTTCAAGGTTGCCGGCAGGGTTTGCCGGCCTTGTTCGGTCAGGTTGTAGCAATAGTCGTGTGGCAAAATCGCGGGCTTTCCCTGCCGTAGTGCCGCCGGAAACGCGGTGGACAGAACTTCGCCCAATGGGTGGTGGTAGTAGCGGCTGGCCCATTTCAGCAACTGTAAATCCTTGGCGGACAATAGCGGCACGGAATCGATAATCTGCTCGACCCGTTTCAATTTTTGGGGGTCTATCCGGCTGTCGCCGAGGTAGGTTATATTTAAGATGACCCCGGTTTTTGTCCCCTTGCCGAACGGCACCAATACCCGCATGCCAGTTTGGATGCTTTGCGGGTCCGCCGGCTCCGGCAGTAAATAGTCGAACAAACCTTGCAACGGAACCGGGATGGCAATTTGCGCAATGAGCGTTCGCGAGGTGTTGCATTTAGCCATGCTTGGTGATGTTATTTTGATGTTACAACCCTAAGTATTTGCGGATATTAAGGAATTCGAGTTACCCACAAAAGTTGTGGATAACTCTGTGGATTACATTGGCTTAACTGAGCTTAGTGCCGGTTTTTGTTACGGATTTGTTAACTTGAGTAATTTTAAATCAAAAAAACTAGCTTAATATTTTCAATGGCTTACGCGTTTAATTGAGCTGTGTTAAATGCCGGGGCTGAAAACGAATGTTAGAAATTGCCATCGCCACAAATTTGTGCATAACAGTTTGGACCCTGCTTCGAATCGATACTGTTTTACCGGAAAACCGACGCACGGGCACGGTCCCCGAAAAATGTTTCAAATCCGGGATTCGTCCGCTTTTGCTTGCAGCCGTATGGTTAACAAGCTGAAGACCGCCAATATCAAAAAGGCGAGCAATGTCCAGGCCGGGACGGTTAATCCCAGAAATATACCTTCGATTTGCGAGCATTCGCCTGTGCCGGTTAGCATCAGCTTGATGGTCTCGGTTAACGGGAAATGCCGAAATACATATTCAAGTCCCGGACTGCATTCCGGGACTTGGTCGGGGGGTAAATGTTGCAGCCAGACATGCCGGGCCGAAATGCCGGCACCGATCAGCGCGGAAACAGCGGCGCCGAGCGCATAGGCTTTATGGGCCTTATTATGCAAAGCGGCGAATAAAAAAATGACGCCGGTAGCCAGAATGGCCAGACGTTGGGATATGCAAAGCGGGCAGGGTTCCAATTCCGCCACGAATTGCATGTAAGCACCGGCCGCCAGTAACGAACAGCAGCCGATAAAACCCAATAAAAACCAAAGCCGAGGATTAAATTTTACAAAGTTCATCATTCATGTCTTTTTAAATGCTCTCATTTCCCAGGAAGGGGCCCCAAAATATCGCCGGCGTTGAGTTTTGCGTTCTCTTTCGCGGCGGCAAAATGCATTCGATCGCTAATTTGTTTATTAATACGCCCATTAGGATCGGATTGTAATACCAGTTCAGCGCCAACCGGCAGACACTGTAGCGCGTAAAAAGCAGATCTCCGACACCACCAGTTCCGCTAAATTCAAGCCGTTTCGTCTAAAAGTCTTGCAACCGCATATTTGATACGGATCGATAATTTTATCAGCCCCGGTCATTCCCGCGTCCGGGTTTTTATGCAATAACAAAAGTACACAATAGGCCGGTTACACGCCGGTTATTTCTTAAATTCGATGACTTTATTCAGCGGGCTTAAATTGATTTCGTCCACGGCGCAATGCGGGTTGGCATGCAATATATAGCCGACAGCCTCGGCGACATCCGCCGCCTGCAAAGCGTGCTCCGGCTGTCGGCCGGGATTGAACCGCAGCGTTTCGAAAAATGCCGTATCCACCATGCCCGGATTAACCAAGGACACGCGCGCGCCGCTTTTGCCGCATTCGTCGCGCAAGGCCTGGGTGAAGCCGCGCAAGGCAAATTTGCTGGCGCAATAGATACTGCCGTTGCGGCCGCCTTTGAGCGCGGCTTCCGAGCCTATATAAATCAGATTGCAGTGCGGTTTTTGTTTGAGCTTGGGCAGCAAAGCCTTGGTCATAAACGCCTGCCCGGTAAAATTGACCGTCATTAAACGCTCGATCTGCGGAAAAGAAAATTGTTCAAGATGGCCGAATTGGCCATAACCGGCGGCAAAAACAACCGCATCGAGTTGCGGAAAGTCGTTTTGCAGGCGTTTGCAGCAAGGCTCGATCTCGCGAAGGTTAGCTAAATCCAGTTGTATCGGAGTGAAGCGGGGATGCTCGACACAAAAGCGTCGGCTGTCCCTGCTTGAGCCCAGTACAAAATGGCCCTGGTTTAATAACAGTTTAGCTATGGCTCGGCCGATGCCGGAACTGGCGCCAGTGACCAGTACGGTGCGTGTTACAGGCGGCACGGAAAAAAACGCTCTCTCGGGATGTATTGCAGCAGCATCTCGCCGCAGTCGTTCATCATGGCCTGTTCCAGTTCGGCTTTGTACGACACCATGCCGGAAGCGCTTTGCAACGGGCTGGCGAATAAGCGTTCTTCCGGATAGAGTTTATGCATTTTCTTAAAAAAGTGCTCCGGCAAACGAAATACGCCCAGACTCACCGAATGCAATGCATCGGCATCGATTGCCGAGAAGACTTGCGAAAATAATTGCCGATACTGGTCTTGGTAATCATGTTGATAAATTAGCGGGTCGAAACGCAAACCTATTTGCCAGCCCTGCTGTTGCAGCTTGGCTGCGGCTTCGATACGTTTTACCAGTGACGGCGCTTTGGCTTCCACTTTATTGGCGACGGAATCCGGCGACAAACTAAACGCCACCACGCAGCGAGGTAAAGCCGGCCGATTCAGCAAACCGCGAGTCTGTGTGCTTTTGGTGCGCAGTTCCAGCCAAGCATTCGGTAATTCGGCAAACACCGGTAAAAATGCCTCCGCAAAACCGGTGACGGGCTCGAATGCCAAGCTATCGCAATCGTAACCGGAAAAAAAGTAAATCGCTTCGGCGGGCGTTTCCCGGCAAATGTCGCGAATTTGCTGTTGAAAATCCTCGTAATTGACGAACAGCACATAGTTGGCCGACTGATACATGCCTTGCAAAAAACAATAGCGGCAATCGTACAGGCAGTTGAGCATATGAGAGAAATAATAATTGCGCTCGCCGCCGATGCCGTATCCGGCCGGGGCCGGCAAAACGAATTTCTGGTGCTTGCGGGCCATAATCAAGGCAGGTTTTTGCTTTTGCAGGCGAAAATTTTGCGCTTTGGGGTTGAATACTTCGCCGTAGCGTTCGCAATTTACCACCCGGGCTGCCGGAAAACGCCGCCGAATCGCTGTAATACGCGGATGTTCGGCGACTGCGGATTCGATATATAGCGTGTCTATCATTCGGGGTAAGGCCGGGCGATTTATAAGCGGGCTATTATAAATGACGATAGGTCGCGCCGTCCGATACTGATAAAATCCAAAGTTTTTAATATGACGGATGCTATGCGGTTAATTCGGGGATTACATCATCTTGAGCCGTTACGTGACGGCTGCGTGCTGACTATCGGCAATTTCGACGGCTTGCACCTGGGGCATCGGCGCGTCATCGAGCGGGTGGCAGCGCACGGCCAACGCTTGCGGTTGCCGACGGTGGCCATGGTGTTCGAGCCGCAGCCCTTGGAATATTTTTTGGGCGACCACGCGCCGACGCGGTTAACTCGATTAAGGGAAAAAGTGATTCAATTTGCCAAACTGCCCATCGACGAATTACTGGTGTTGCCTTTCAACCGCATGCTGGCCGATTACGATGCCGAGCAGTTTATCCGCGATATTTTGGTGGACAGGCTCAACATCAAGCATTTGGTGATTGGCGACGATTTTCACTTCGGCAAGGCCCGGCGCGGCAATTTCGCCTTGCTGCAGCACCGGGGCGAGGAATACGGTTTTGCGGTTGAAGCCACCGATTCGTTCGAACTGGACGGCTTGCGCATCAGTAGCACGTTAATCCGCGATGCGCTGGGAGAAGGAGACTTAGCGCAGGCCAAAATCTTGCTCGGCCGCGACTATTCGGTATGTGGCCGGGTGGCGCATGGCGATAAGCGGGGGCGGGAATTAGGGTTTCCGACCGCCAATTTGCAAATGTTTCGTAAAAATACGCCGCTGGTTGGGGTGTTTGCGGTAACGATGACCGGATTGGACGGCGGAGAATTATACGGCGTGGCAAATCTTGGCAATCGCCCCACGGTGGATGGCGGCGCAACAGCAGTTTTGGAAACGCATTTATTTAACTTCAGCCAGGACATTTACGGCCGCTATGTAGAAGTGCATTTCAAGGCCAGATTGCGCGATGAAGTCCGCTTCGATTCCCTGCCGGCGCTGCAGGCGCAAATCGCTCGCGACGTAAGCGCGGCGCAAGCTTTTTTCGCGGGTCCGTGCCATGAATGAAGACGCGGAAAACATTCCGTCGCCTTGCGTTCGAAATTGTTGCTTGAACGAACAAGACATCTGCTTGGGCTGTTTTCGCACTTTAGAAGAAATATGCGGCTGGTCGCGGGCGAATGCGCGGTTACGGCAACAAATTCTGGTCAACGCGGAGCGGCGGCAACTGCTTCGTCCGGGGGTATCCGGAGGATCGGCCGCGGAGACTGCATTCGAACGATAAAAAAGACGCTGTTTTTCTCCCGTAAAGAGCATAAAGCGGCATTTCCGGGTCTTGGTCCGGGCTGCCCTCATCCTATCGGTTTAAGACTTGTTCGCACAAAGCCGGCAAGGGCGGCGGAATGGCGGGTTTGCTCGGCTTGCTTGGCGTCTTGGCCTCTTCGGAAAACCACCAGGCCAAACTGGCATCGCAGCCGTCCGCCTCGGGTAGCGCGGGCTGGCCTTGGCAGTGCGGATTAGCGTCCGGGCATCTCAAACGCACGTGGAAATGGTCGTCGTGTTTCCACCACGGCCGGATTTTTCGCAACCAAGCCGCGGATGAGGTTGTTTTATGATTGCATAACTCTTGTTTGATACTGGGGTTGACGAAAATCCGGTCGACTTCCGGATGGAGCGCCGCCGCCTCCAGTATTATTTCGTGCGCCTGGGTCCATTGCCGGTAGTCTACGGTGTCTGTATCCACGTTCACTACCGACGGAGCGCTCCAGCTTTCCCGCTCGTTGGCGCTTAACAGGCGATGGTCCAGTTGCTTGGAGAGCAAAAACCAGATGTCGACATCCAGGCCGGTCTGATGGCTGCGGTGGCCGCTAGGCGTCGGTCCGCCGCGGGCCTGACCCAGGTCGCCTATCAACAGTGTGCCCAATTGCCGGTCGGCGGCAACGTGTCCGAGTTGCTGAATAAACTGAATTAATGTGGCGTGTCCGTAAAACCGGTTACGCGATAAGCGCATGACTTGATAACCTTTTCCCGATAATGGCAGCGCTACCGCGCCGCTAATGCAGCCGCTGGTATAGTTGCCGATGCTTTGCGGGACCGGATCCGGAGTCGGGGTGGTGCGCTTTGCCCAATTCTGGGGCGATGAGTCGGCCAGGCTATTGGCGCCCAACAGATAGATGGCAATGAGTAAAATTTTGGACATGGACCGAGTTGTGGGCGGAGAAACGAACCGGCTTATATGATACACCCTGGCAGGCTTCGAAGTCGGCATGAAACAGGCGGCTGCTTGGGTAGGGGTTGGAGGCGGGCGGGCTGGATTGAGGCCGTCCCTGCCCGGATAAATGCACAATTCCTTATGCAATTATCCGGGATATTCCTTGGCGTCTATATTTTCCATGTTCACGGGGGAGAGAACTTAAAATCCCTGACACCTGATATTAATATAGCAATCCGCATGCCATATTATTAGGTTATTGATTTTTCAAGGAATGCCTACGGAAGAGGAGTTTGCTAGCGTCTAAACTATGTTATTTACCGTCTTTTGTATGTCAAATAACCCGATTTTGGATTTCCTTTATCCGGAATGAACTTTCCGTTTATGATTTATCGCAAATTATCCGTCAATTCCAAATCTTATTAATGCCTTGAAGTCTCAGCGCCGATCCAACCGTTACCGCCAACCAAGCCAGTACCGACAGAGAGGGCAAAACATGCCGAAACGTCTGCTGCGGATTGCGGGATATGCCGGGTTTGCTTTGTTTGCGGCCTCAATCGTTTTGGTTGCCGTGCTGCGTTATGTGCCGGCGCCCACGTCCGCATTCATGCTGCATGCCCATATCGACGACTTGGCTGCCGGCAAACACTTTCGGCCGATTCAACATAGCTGGGTAAGCGGCAGCCAAATATCCAAACAGATGTTTGCGGCCGTTATTGCCGCCGAGGATCAACGTTTCTATCGGCATCACGGTTTCGATTTTGAAGCGATATACCAGGCATACCGGCAATATAGGCGCGGCGGTAAATTGCGCGGCGCCAGCACTATCAGTCAGCAAGTCGCCAAAAATCTGTTTTTAAGCCCGGCGAGAAATGTTGGGCGTAAGATCTTGGAAATCTGGTTTACCTTTTTGATAGAAAGCTTGTGGAGTAAAGCCAGGATTTTGGAGGTATATCTGAATATCGCCGAATTTGGCGATCATTTGTTCGGTATAGAAGCCGCCGGCAGGCATTATTTTGGCATTTCGGCCAAGCAGTTGTCAGCCAGTCAGGCGGCGCTACTGGCCGCTACGTTACCGAATCCGCTTAAATTAAACGCCGCTAGACCGAGTTCTTACTTAATCAGGCGGCAGGATTGGATTAAACGTCAGATGCAAAACCTGCCGATGTGAAGGTTATTGCTCGCTTTCGTCTTCGTCCGAGAGCTCATCCTCCCGCAAAGTATCCGAAGGAAAGACTTGTTGGTCGGCAATTAATTCTTTTAAATACTTATATAGCAGGCGCGACGCCTTAGGCGGTTTACCTTCTTTGGCCTCTTTTTGCCCGTTGCGTTGCAATTGCCTGATATGTTGGCTGTCCGCTTCCGGGTATTCGGTCATGAATAGCGTGAGTTGATGATTGCCGGTATCGGCTAATAACTGCTCGCGCCAGCGTTCGGCTTGATGGTGTTCTCGGACGGCATGCGCGCTTTTATTTTTCATGCGCGCCAGCTTTTCCTCTATTGCTTCGATATCCAGTGTGCGAAATTGAGCGGTGATGTATTTCAATAACCGCTTACGGGCGGCGTTTCTACCCATTTTTCCAGCGTCCAGGAGTGCTTGCTCAATGCGCTCGGGCAGGTTGAATTCGGCAATTTGCGCCGGGGCCAACTCGCAAATCTGTTCGGCCATTGTGGAAATGGCGGCGATTTGCTTTTTTATTTGGGTTTTATTGGGGCGAATCGCATAAAACTCGCTTTCGTCTATCTCTTCGTCTTCAAAATATTCTTCGTCAATCATTTCAAACCATCGCAATTAAAAAAATCACAAACATCACAACCAAACCGAGGGGCAAAAACAGGCTCCGCCAATCGGCCGGGGCTTGTTTGCCGCGCGCCACGGCGGCTTTAATACCGGGCCGCAGCCAAAACAACAGCAATATTGTCATGGCGCCGAGAATAACCATTTCCATGCTGGACATTAAAAAGGCCTATTAGTGTGATGAACAATGTTGGCATAGTAAGCTTATTGGCATTCTAGCAAACCTTTTTAATTGAACTATGTTTAGAAAAATTTCAAGGCCCTGCTTAAACACCGGCGGTGGAGTATTTGTTTGAATAGGTTCTCCCTCCGACATTAATTTGCGATAATCCTCTCCTTTTTGTTGAGCTGATGCATGTGGTTTAAAAATCTTGCCATTTACCGTTTTACGGAATCTTTTTCACTGTCGCCCGAGGATCTGGAGCAAAAACTGCGGCAACATGCGTTTCGCCCTTGCGGCGGGCATGATGAGTTTAGTTTTGGTTGGACAGCCCCCCTGGGCAGGACCTCGGATGCTTTAGTGCATGCCAATAACGGTTTCATGATGATCTGTGCGAAGAAAGAGGAAAAAGTCATCCCCGCTTCCGTGATCAATGAAATGTTGCAAGATAAAATCAGTGAAATCGAAGAGCGCGAAGCGCGTAAATTAGCGGGCAAGGAACGCACCCGTATCAAGGATGAGCTCATTTTTGATTTGCTGCCTAGAGCTTTTTCCTTTTCCAAAAAAACATTCGCTTATATCGATAGCCAAGGCGGTTGGCTTGTGGTCGATGCCGCATCGGCCAAAAAGGCCGAAGATGTATTAAGCCAGCTACGTAAATGCCTGGGCTCGCTTCCCGTCGTACCGATAGGCGCTGCCGTCAAACCTGCTGCCGTTATGACGCAATGGCTGTTGAATCATGATGCGCCGAAGGACATTCTGATTGAAGATGAATGCGAGCTACGCTCATTGGAAGATGAAGGCGGGATTATTCGTTGCAAGCGTCACGATTTGGCGCTGCCGGAAATCAAAAACCATCTTGATAGCGGCAAGCAAGTGATTAAGTTGGCGATGAGTTGGGCGGATAGGTTGTCGTTTGTGCTGGATGAGAGCTTGGCGGTTAAGCGCTTGAAGTTTCTGGATTTGGTTCAGGAGCAGGCGGCCGATATTGAGGCGCTTGATGACATCGAGCAGTTTGACGCGGATTTTTCTATTATGAGCGCGGAACTTGCCCAATTCTTTCCGCGTCTGCTTGAATTATTTAATGTCGAGGGTAAGGTCTGATGAAACGCAGCATATTATCGAGTTTACTGGCGTTTGCGACTAGCGCTGCATATGCGCTGACATTGCCAGCTCCCGATCGCCCGGGAGACGGCATCGTCGGCAGTCCGCCATACGAGGTTAAATATGTGGCCGCCAAATATGAAGATACGTTGATCGATATTGCGGTTGAACACCATCTGGGTCAGGATGAGATCGTACTGGCCAATCAAAATGTGGACCGTTGGTTGCCGGGTGCCGGCACGCCGGTGAGGATTCCGACCAGTTTTATTCTGCCGAATGCGCCGCGGCAAGGTATTGTGGTGAATTTGCCGGAAATGCGGGTTTATTATTATCCCAATGCCAGCCAAGTGATCACGTATGCGATTGGCATCGGCCGGGAAAATAACTGGAAAACGCCTCTGGTAAAAACCCAGATTGCAGGCAAAATGGAAAATCCTTCATGGACGCCGCCGCCTTCTATTATTGCGGAGCATTTAGCGGATGGCGATACTTTAGAGCCATACTACCCGCCCGGCCCCGACAATCCATTGGGATTATTCGCCTTTCGGCTGGGCATTCCCGGTTATCTGATTCATAGCACGCAAAAAACCAATGGCATAGGCATGCGCGTTAGTCACGGCTGCATGAGAATGTACCCGGAAGACATTGAAAAGTTTTTTCCCATGGTTAAAGTGGGTACGCCGGTCAATATTGTCAACCAACCCATTAAAGTGGGCTGGTATCACGATACGCTGTACATGGAAGTGTATCCGGAAATGGAAGAAACCCCTGCTACTTTCGAACAGCGTCTGCACTCGGCCCTCAACTTGATCGAACAAGCCAATGGCGGGCAAATGCCCGTCATTAAGGGCTCCATCTTAAAACTGGCCTTAGAAAAGCCGACAGGCCTTCCGATTGCGATCTTTGAGCGCCAGAATCAAACTACCCGCCAAGCAGCACAAAACTGAGGCATAAAAAAAGCCCGTGAGTCTTTTAGCTCACGGGCTTTAAAATCAACAACAGCAATAAAGCTTATTTGTGTTGTGATTTTTTGAACATGCGGTCCAGTTTGCTGTTGGTATCTTGAGCATATTGAGCAGCACGGTTTGCAGCGGCTTCAGCAGCAGCAGCTTTAGCAGCGGCTTCAGCAGCAGCAGCTTTAGCAGATGCGGCGTCAGCAGATGCGGCAGAAACTTGTGGTTTCAGAGAATCGATTTGACCTTGCAGGTTTTCGATGTCTGAAGTGCTTGCGCAGCCAGTAGCCAGAGCAGCAACAGCAACAAGTGCGGATAATTTTACAGCTTTCATCATGGTTTTCCCCTTGATTGTGGTTTAAGAAACAAAAAAGAACATACGGTGGCAATTCTCCAACATTTTTTTGGAATTTACCAACATTATTTAACGGTCACAAGTGTGCCTTTTTCAACATACTGGCTCAAGCGGTCAATTTGGTCATTTGTTAGAGCAATACAGCCATGCGTCCAGTCGAAAACCTCATGAACGCTTAAGCTGCCGCTGCCTAAGCCATGTATGCCGATTTGGCCGCCCAGGTCGGTATTCTGAGGCGGAATTTGACCTCTGAACTCCGCTTTGACAATGGCTTCATAAGTATCTTGATCAATCCTGCCATTTTGTAAAGCCTTTTCGGCGTGATCCAAATTCGGATAGGTTAAGCCGAAAAACTTACGGAAAGCGCTTTTTTCATTGATCCAGCCGATCCGATAATTACCCAGCGGCGTAATATCGTCGCCGCGATGTTCTTTGGTGCCTGCGCCTTTGCGGCCGATGACCACATGCTCCAGCACCTCAAGCGTTTCCTCGCCTTTTATGATTTCAAGGTTGCGCGTTTGGGTATCGATAATTAATCTAACGTCGGGATCGGCCGCGCTAAGGCACGGAGCAAGGCAAAAACTTAACAAAACATTGCGAAACAATATTTTCTGTCTCATAACCAATCAGTCTACCTGCAAGTCTATTAAAGATACGTGTTTTGGTGTAACTTAAAGGCTTTAAATTGTCGCATTAAGGGTAGAACATGCAAATAAAAATAAAAACCCATAACACCACTCCCTATGATGACCAAAAACCCGGTACATCCGGGCTACGCAAAAAAGTAAAAGTTTTCCAAAGTCCCAACTACCTGGAGAACTTCGTTCAGTCTATTTTCAATAGTTTAGACGATTTTCAGGGAAAAATTCTAGTTTTGGGCGGCGATGGTCGCTATTTTAATCGCCGAGCCATTCAGGTGATCATTAAGATGGCCGCGGCCAATGGATTTGGAGAGTTGATCATAGGCCAAGGAGGTTTATTGTCCACGCCGGCGGCCTCCAATATTATCCGGAAATATCAAGCGTTTGGCGGTATCGTTTTGTCGGCCAGCCATAACCCCGGCGGGCCGGATGAAGATTTCGGCATCAAATATAATGTCAGTAACGGCGGCCCCGCTCCGGAAAAATTTACCGATACCTTGTATGCCAATACCAAAACCGTTAGCGCCTACCAAATAGCCGAAATCGATGACGTCGACCTGGACACCATTGGCGAATTGGACCTTGGCGACCTGAAGATTCGCATCGTCGACCCCGTTGCCGACTATGCGGAACTGATGGCGAAAATATTTGATTTCGACCTTATTAAACAAAGTATAGCCGCCGGCTTGATCACCCTGCGCTTCGATGCCATGCATGCCGTCACGGGCCCTTACGCCAAGCAAATTCTCGAAGGCCAGCTCGGTGCGGCTCCGGGTTCCGTGTTTAATGCCGTGCCGCTAGAAGACTTCGGCGGAGGTCATCCCGATCCCAACATGGCGCATGCGCATGAACTGACGGAAATCATGTTCGGCGCCAATCCGCCTGTTTTTGGAGCCGCTTCCGATGGTGATGGCGATCGCAACATGATTATGGGTGCGAATATTTTCGTTACACCCAGCGACAGTCTGGCAATTATGGCGGCAAATGCCCGCCTTATTCCGGCCTATGCCAAAGGTATCAGCGGGGTAGCTCGCTCCATGCCAACCAGCCAAGCGGTTGACAGGGTTGCCGACAAGCTGAGCTTGCCTTGTTACGAAACCCCAACCGGCTGGAAGTTTTTCGGCAACCTTTTGGATGCCGATAAAATTACCCTTTGCGGCGAAGAAAGCTTCGGCTCGGGCTCCAACCATGTTCGGGAAAAAGACGGTCTGTGGGCCGTGCTGTTCTGGTTGAATTTAATTGCCCGCAAGCGCCAAGCCGTTGCCGACATCGTAAACGAGCACTGGCAAAAATACGGCAGGGACATTTATTGCCGCCATGATTACGAAGCCGTCGATACGGAAATAGCCAACGGTATTCTCGAACATCTGCGCAGCCAGTTAAACAGTTTGCCCGGAAAAAGCTGGGGGGAGAATGTCGTTAAATTTGCCGATGAATTCAGTTATACCGACCCGGTCGACAATAGCGTAAGTGCCAATCAGGGCATACGCATTGGATTTACCAATGGCTCGCGAATCGTCTTCCGCCTGTCAGGAACGGGTACTGTCGGGGCGACATTACGAATCTATTTGGAGCGCTATGAACGCGACATCCTCAAGTATGATCAAGATGCGCAAGTTGCGCTTGCGGAGTTGATCGAAATAGCCGAGCAGCTATGCGAAGTAAAAAAACGCACGGGGCGGACAGAGCCGACGGTAATTACTTGAGGACCATAATCGCCAATAATTTGCCAGCCCCGCGTAGCGCGGTCCGCAATGGGCTGAAACTGTGAATTAGCCGATTTCGGCAAGTCTATATCGATAACCGACGTTCAAATTTTAATGGTTTCGACGAAGCTAAAGCCGCTACGCCAAGTGTTATCGCAGACAGTCATGCGTTGAAGGTCAGGTATCCGACAACCTTTAATAATTCTCCGGCGCTCAAAATTGAGCAGGGTTTGTAGCGGTTGTTTTGTGCAGAATAAGTACCCGGCTACATTTCAACCGTTGCGGGATCAATGTTTTTCCGGCACGGCACCTTCATGAATCACTTGGTTTTCGGTTTTTTTGTTCATGACGATGATCGAGATGCGCCTGTTCATAGGGTCTTCGGGGTTGTCGGTGTTGTACGGAATACTGGACGCCAGGCCCACGACCCGTAAAATCTTTTCTTCGGCCAGTCCCCCCTGGTTCAGTTGGTGGCGGGCCACGTTGGCGCGGTCGCTGGAGAGTTCCCAGTTGGAGTAGCCGAATTTGTTGCCAGGGAAGGGCAGCGCATCGGTATGGCCGTTGACGGTAACTTTGTTAGGCAGCTCATTGATGACGGGGGCCAGTTCGCGCAGAATCATCTTGGCGTGATCTTCTATATCCGAGCTGGCCAGTTTGAACATGGGCCGGCTTTGGGCGTCTATGATCTGGATTTTTAAGCCTTCGGGAGTGGTTTCCAGCTTGATTTGGTCGCGGTATTCGGCCAGTTTGGCGTTGGCGTCCAGCATGGATTCTATTTTGCCTTCCAGTTTTTCCAGTGTTTGCCGTTCCTGCCGTTCGGCCTGTTTGGCTATTTCTTCCGGGGTGATTTCGGCGATGGGCGGCGGGGACGTTTGGCCCATATGCACTTGGCCGTCATCCTTGGAAGCCAGATCGGATCCGCCGCCCTGGACCAGCGAGGCTCTATCGGCCACGCCTTCGCCGGAACTGCTGATGTTGACGCCGAACGGGTCGTGGAAATACTCGGATATGCCTTTTTTGGTGGCGTCGTCGGTGGATCCCAGCAACCACATCAACAGAAAAAACGCCATCATCGCGGTGACGAAGTCGGCATAGGCAATTTTCCAGGCACCGCCATGATGGGCGTGCCGCGACCGCCTTTTTATTTTTTTGATGATGATGGGGGGTTCTGCCATCGCGGCTTACCCTTTGCCGGCTTTCAGCTGTTCTTCCATTTCGATAAAACCGGGACGGGCATGATGCGGGACGATGGTACGCATGAACTCGACCGTCATGGTCGGCGAGGTGCCTTTGGCGCAATTCAGCAAGCCGGTTTGCGCGCATCGGTAGGCATTAAGCTGGTCTTCCAGGCGGTTTTCCATCACGGCAGTTATCGGGCTGACGAAACCGTAGGACACCAGGATGCCCAGGAAGGTGCCCACCAGCGCGGCGGCAATCAGTTTGCCCAGCTCAGTGGGCGGTATGCCTACCGATTCCATGGTATGCACCACCCCCATAACGGCCGCCACGATGCCGAAGGCGGGCATGCCGTCGCCCACCCGCTGCACGGCTCTGAGCGGCACATGCCCCTCTTCAAGATGCACCTCAAGCTGGGCATCGATTAGATCCTCCAAATGGTTGACATCGACGCCGGTCAAAATAAGCCGTAGCTTGTCGCAAATAAATTCCATCAGGCGCCGATCGGCGGCTATTTGTTCTCCGAACATGCCGTTGTAATCCGGGTCGTCCACCACTTTTTCGAGCGACAGCAAGCCTTCCTTTCGGGCCTTCTGGCAGAGAGCGTTGAAACTCAGTAATAAGTCCAGGTAAAAGTTTTTGTCATAAGGGCTGGGTTTTAAAGCGGCAAAACTGTCGGCCAAAGCGGCTTTGATGATGCCCAACGAATTACTGGCCAAAAAGGCGCCGCTGCCGGCACCGAGCAGAATCAGGACCTCAACGGGTTGCCAAAGCACTCCGATGTGGCCGCCGGCAAGCGCGAATCCGCCCAAAACGCCGCCCAAAATTACTACATAACCCAAGATTACGAACATGCTGGCCTCAACAGGAAAATCTAACTAGGGGACGAAATAATTGTGGCGGGATATATTCGGACATTCAAGCGCCAAAAGCCGGCTCGGCAGTGGTTGAACCGGGGAAGCTTATGCGGTCTCGACTTGATGTAGCGCCACTTTCGGTTTTAGCGTTAGTTTACTAATGGCCGGCAACAGAATAAAGGTGCTGGTCATGATCCAGAAAATGCCTATGGTAATGACCAAACCCATGCTGGCGATGCCCTGATGCGGCGAGAATGCCAAGCCGATAAAACTGGATATGGTGGTCAAGGCGCCGTAAAACATGCCGCGCGCCGTGCTGGACTGATAAATATTTTGGTTTTCCGACAGGGAGTGGTGCAATTTTTCCACCATGTGTATGCCATTGTCGACGCCCAGTCCCATCAATAAGGGCAGGGCGATGATATTGGCGAAGTTGATCGGCGTGCCGGTAAATACGGTGCTGGCCATGGTGAACAGGCCGGCCAATACCAGCGGCGTCATCACCAGCAGGGTATCGACGATGCTGCGGCGGATGAATAACAGCAGCAGTGCAATTGCCGTCAGCGCAATGATGATGGCCTGTTGAAAGGCGGCCAGTACGGCTTTCATGGATTCCCAATACATGACCGGCAAATCGGTGGCGTCGGGCGCGATGGCCTGTACGTCGGTAATAAAGTTCCGCAAATGATGCAGATCGTTCAGATCTTCCTTGGGGAATATTTGGATACGGTATAAGCCTTCTTTACTCAGCCAGCGTTCCTTCACTTCGGGCGGAATGCTGGCCGGTTGGATTTCCTCGGCTTGAAAGCCCGTCAGCAACTGGTTCATGACGGTGGGCAGGGTGCCGAGCAACGAGGTCTGGATTTTTTCGATAAACACGCCGCGATCGGGTTGAAAGCGGGCATTGAGCTCCACCAGTACGTCCTGAAGTTCTTGTTTGAAGGCGCGGAGGGAACGGATTTCGGCCGGGTCGGTTTTTTTAGGCAGGTTGGCGTCGATAGCCGCGATCATGCGCAGAATGCTGGGTTTGGGGTCGGTGCCCATTTTCAGCTGCGGGAACGACTGGCTTTGCGGGCCCAGTGTCATCATCATGTCGTCGATAATGCCCAGTTTGTTTTCCTGGTCTTTAGGCACAAAATCGAACAGGCTGACGGTTTTATCCACCGTTTTAAGATTGCCGAGTTTTTCCTGCATGGATTTGGCTTCGTCCGCCGATGACGCCAACACTGTCAGCGTCATCGGCGAAGTGTCGCGGGCTTTCAGCAACTCTTTAAAGGCAATCACCGATTCGGTATGCGGGTCGCGCAAGTTGATGGGATTGAAGTCGGTCTTGACCTGAAACATCAGATAGAGGGCGGCGGCGGTCAGCAGCGCGGTGGCCCAGACGATGGGTTTGGCGTAATGCAGGGTAAAAGCCGCCAGCCACAAGGATATTTTCGAGGCGCCCGGGTGCTCGCCGCGTTGCAATAGATGGATGGCGGGCGTCGGCAGAATTTTCAGCAAAACCGGCAGCACGGTCAGAGTGATGAACAAGCAAATGAACAAGCTGGAGCCGGCTAACAGGCCGAGCTCGGAGATGCCTTGGTAGTCGGTGGGGACAAAGGCGTACAGGCCGATCGAGGTGGTGCCGGCGCATAAAATCAGCGATGGACTGGTATCGAGCACGGCCGAGTGTATGGCCCTGAGTTTGTCCTTGCCGTGCAGGTCCAGGTTGTCCCGGTAGCGCAGGCAAAAGTGGATGGCGTATTCCACCCCCAGACCGATGTTGGATACCGCAAACGCTACCGAAATCAGGTTCAATTCCTTGACCGCCACCGCCGCGAACAAGCCGCAGAAAATCATGCCCAGAGTCAGGGTCAGCAAGGTGGCCAGCATCAGCAGCCAGGAACGGTAGGCGATCAGCAAGATCCCGCAGACCAAAACCAGCGAGAAAATGCTGGCGGTAAAAGTGCCTTCGCTCATGCCCGCCATTTCATCGTGTTCCAGGCCCACTTCGCCGGTGATCCATACTTTGACCGTCGGTAAATTGGGGTCCTGAATTTTGGCGACCGCGCTACGAATGGCGTTGATGGCCGGTTCCGCCGGCAGAATCCGGCTGAAATCGAATTTAGGGGTGACGAAAATAAAAGCCTTGTCCGACTGGGCTTCGCTGATGTTGTTTTCGGCAATCAGTTTTTGCCAGGACAGTAAATCGGTTTCGCCGTTCAGGGTTTTGTGCAGCGAGAGGCTGACTTTGTCGATCAGCGACATTAAATCGATCGGCACTTCGCCGGTCTGGTTTTTCGCATTCAGGGCGTCTTCGAAAATCGAGAAAAAACCGTTCAGGCTGGGATCTTGGGAAATGCGGCCGATAAACGGCTGGGCCTGGGCCAGGGTGACGGAAAAATCCTGTAGCTTGTCGGTATCTATATAAAGCAGGCCGTTACGGTGAAAAAATGCATTTTCGTCGGGACGGTAGACAGTGCTGAAATGCTCGGTGTCGGCGCGCAGTTCGCGGCCCAGGCGCTGGGCGGCGGCTTTGGTCAGTTCCGGGCTGGTGGAATCGATGACCACCAACAGGGTATGTACGTCCTGGCCGAAGGCTTTTTCGAATTTACGGCGGTTTTGCTGGAACTCCGACTCGGGCGCGATCAGTTCGGCGGTATCGGTATTTATCGTCAGGTGGCGGCTGGTGTAGTGAACGGCAAAGTAGCCTAACAGCACGGCGCTCGCCAGCAATAACGCCGGCGAATACATCAGCCAGTTACTCCAGCGGAAGGCCAGATTGCGTAAGTGGATTTCCCTCGGCATGCTTATTGGCTCACCACGGTATTGATCAGATAAAGGGTGTAGCCGGTGTATGCGGTCAGCAAAATCGCGCCTTCCCAGCGATTGATGTTGCCGTTGCCGTTACGGTCGTAACCCATGGCGAATAAAGCCAGCGTCAATAATGTCATCAGCGGCCAATCGCGGTTGATAATGTCGGCCGGGATGTTCATGGGATGAATGACGCCGGCCACGCCGACCACGGCCAGGGTGTTGAACAGATTTGAGCCGATGATATTGCCCACCGCCAGATCGTGTTCGCCCTTGCGGGCGGCCATGACCGACGAGGCCAGTTCGGGTAGCGAAGTGCCGACGGCGACCACGGTCAAGCCGATGACTAAATCGCTGACGCCCAGGTCGGTGGCTATCGATACCGCGCCCCATACCAGCATGCGCGAACTGATTACCAGCAAAACCAGGCCGGCAAGCAACCAAATCCAGGCCTGAAATTCGGACATGGCGTGCGCCTCCAGTTCGGCTTCGACTTCTTGTTCGAAGCTGTCGGCACGATGTTGTTTCATGCCCTGCACGATCATCCAGATCATGACGCCCACGAACACGATCAATTCCGCCGCGCCGTCCAGGCGAGAGAATTCGCCGTCGTGAAGTTGTATAAATGCAAACAGGGTCACCAATAACAAAATCGGCAATTCTTTTTTCAAGATTTGCGAATGCACGGCAATCGGGCTGATTAGGGCGGTGACGCCCAGGATCAAGGCAATGTTGGTGATATTGGAACCGTAGCCGTTACCCAGCGCAATACCGGGGTTGCCTTGCCAGGCCGACAGAGCGGATACCGACAGTTCCGGCGCGGAGGTGCCGAAACCGACCACCACCATGCCTATCAATAAGGGCGACATGCCTAAATGACGGGCAATGGCGGCGGCGCCTTCGACGAACAAGTCGGCGCTCCAGACCAGAATGATTAAGCCGAGGACGATCATCAACAGTGGCAAAGCCATAACTTACCTATAAATACAAAAAATGTGGGAAATGTGCGTTCAGTCGACTGTCCATTGCACCAAGCCGCTGTATGCGGTGCCTAGCACAATTAGGCCGAAGGCGATGCGGTACCAGGCGAAAACGATGAAATCGTGGTGGCTGATGTAGCGCAGCAAGCCTTTGACGGCGAGCAAGGCGCTGATGAAGGCCGCGACCAAGCCGACGGCGAACGAGGCTACGTCGCTTTCGACATGCAACAAATCCCGGTGTTTGTACAAATCGTACAGGCTGGCGATGACTAGGGTAGGAATGGCCAGGAAAAACGAAAATTCGGTCGCGGCCTTGCGCGACAAGCCGAACAACAGGCCGCCGATGATGGTGGAACCGGAGCGCGATGTGCCGGGAATCAGAGCAAAAGCCTGGGCGATGCCGAGCTTGAAGGCGTCCAGCATGCTCAAGTCGTCGACACTGTGCACGCGGATTTTATGCTCGCGCTTTTCCGCCCAGATGATCACGAATGCACCGACGATGAAAGCCAGCGCTACCGGTATCGGTTTGAACAACAAGGCTTTGATGTGTTTGCCGAACAACAATCCCAGACTGGCCAGCGGGATGAAGGCGACGGCCAGATTCAGTACGAATTTTTGCGACTGCCTGTCGCTAGTCAGGCCGGCAAGTACCGAAGCGATTTTGCCGCGGTATTCCCAGCAGATCGCCAATATCGCCCCTACCTGAATCACAATCGAAAACAGCTTGGCCTTTTCGTCGTTGAAGTCGAGCAGGTCGCCGGCCAGGATCAAATGTCCGGTGCTGGAGATGGGGAGAAATTCCGTCAGGCCTTCCACTACGCCCAGGATGAGAGATTTGACCAGTAATTCAATGTCCATATCGGCAGACTCCATACCAAACCGGCACACGGGGAAAATTCAGCATGTTGATCAGGTAGTTATTGATAGAAGGATTAATGATGGGCAGGGCAAAAAGCCATGCAAACGGGGCGGGATTATAGTCGAAATATCCGTTCTTTCGTAGCTTTAACGTCCGGGGCAATCGACTCTGCTTGGGCCGGTTCGTGCCGGCCGGCGTCAATATTCAAGCCGATTCGCGTTATCGCATCGCGGCGGCCGTTCGCATGCGGCCGCCGGAATAGTGCGCGGGAAAGTAAGGGAAATGCCGCAACGAGTAGGGTAAATCCCGGTTTTGGGCGATTGGATGCAAGCGATGGGATTGGTTTATGGGTTTGTAGGTAAAGAATTACATGGACTTAGGGAATTGGCATGGATATTGGTTGTTAAAACGTAACAGTATTACAACGTTTGAATATTGTTAACGATGACTGGCTGGCGGTTTGTCGCGGCAAGTTAAATAAAACAGTGCGGCAAAGCCGGGAAAATCCAGGGTTATCCATCGCCAAGCCAGCTGCGAAGCGGGTGCGGAAAGTCGCGGGTCTTGCGCCCAAGTCAACAAAACGGCCGGATTGCTCCCAGGCGATTGGGGTGCGGCATATGCCGCATATCACGCACTGAATTTAATGAAATCAGTAATGGAAAAATTATGAGTACAAACTTTCAATTAACGGCAATAGCCGGCTTGCTGGCGGTAAGCGGTATTTCTCAAGCGGCATTAACCACTTCCAGCGGAGCGGTCGGCTTTAGCGGATCGGCCTCGGTGTCCGCCAGCGGCACTTCGGTCGCATCGGCAAGCAATAGCAACAATAATGCATCAATCGCCAATGTTTCATTGGGACAATTTAATGCGGCTAACGGTGTATTGACGGGTGTTGATCTGCAATTGACCTCAAATCGCCTGCAAGTCATCGACGGGTACGGCTATAAAAATAATGGGCCCGGCAGAGACGCAAGCGGAAGCGGTAGCAGTACCGCTGCTTTGGCCGCGATTGGCGCGGCCGCCAATTTTTCTACCGCCATTTCCCAAACCGGCGGAGCCTGTTCGTTGGCCATGGGACCGACAGGCTTTACCGAATGCAGTTGGGGGCCAAACTCATCCGCGGCAACGGCTACCAATGCGACTGCAAGCGTGGCAAATTCCAATCTGGATGATTATGTTGGTAACGGCTCTGTCAATGCGGCTTTATCTCTGCCTACGTTGCAAGCCACAACCACTCTCAGTAGAACCCAAGGCCAAACCAGCGGCTCCACCACTCATTATTCGGTTGAGTGGGCGGGCGACTTGCAAGCCAATTACAGTTATTTGCTGCATGCAGCGGCTTCATTCGACGGCAGTTCGGTTTCCAATGTATTGACGCTGGATTTCGGCAACGTTGCTCAAAATAGCGCGGCATCACTGAATTTCGCTTTGTTCAATATGGCCGATGCCGACCGTATCGGTCTGGATCTGGATAGCGTTGTCGGCAGCGGCGACACGGGGGCGTTCGAAACCGGTTTGTCCGCTTTCGCCGACTTGGCGCAAGGCGGCAGCCAAGCCTTCATTGCCAATTTACTGACCGCCAATACCGGCGCCTTCAGCGCGCAATATCTGCTGAATCTGTCCGATGCGGATTTGGGCGCCAGCAGTACCCGGCAAAACTATCAACTGACCTTGAATCTGGTGGGTAACGTCACAGCGGTACCGGTACCCGGCGCCATGTGGCTGTTCGGCAGCGCTTTAGCCGGTTTGGTGGGCGTCGGCAGACGTAAACAAACCTATTAACAGTTAATTGAGGAAAATAATGAAACAATTGCTAATCAAAAAAACGCTGCTTGCCGGCTTGATGCTGGGCGCTTTTTCCTGGTCATCCGCGCAAGCCGAAACGGTGACATTACTGGATGAAAGTTTCGATGCCGGTATGCCTGGGTCGGCTCAGACGCTTGGAACTTCGGTCAACCTGAGATCAAGCACGGACACGATAAACACCTACAACGCCGGCAATCCGAATCAACGTTTCAGCTTGGCCGCAGGAACAACTTTCTTTAATAACAGCGCAACTAATAAATTCCTGGTGATGGGGGACGATAGCGGGCAATTGGCCGGCTCGCCGAGTGATGGAACTTTCGGCTTTGCCACGCCGTTTAGTTTGGCGAGCGGTACAACCGATATTACCGTCAGTTTCGATTGGGTTTTCAGCGCCTTCGTGCTGGGCGGAACCGGCGGCAGCACCGACCAGTTCAAGGTCGGCATCGGCGGTGCCGGTTTCGATATCAATTCACCGCTAACCACATCGGTTACGGTTTTAGACCAATCAATCGCTAGCGTCGGCAAAGTGTACGGTCCCGACAGCGTCACCTTGGCCGTTGCCAGTCTGGGTGCGGCTGACGCCAACGGCCAGTATTGGTTGAGTTTCGGCTTGTTCGAAAATACCGGTACCAATCCCACCACCAACAGCGCGGTCGGCATCGACAACCTCACAATCACCGCCAATGTGGCGCCGGTTCCCGTGCCCGCGGCAGTCTGGACTTTCCTGAGTGGCTTCATGGGCTTGCTGGCCTTGGGCAAACGTAATCGTCCGGCCGTTTGATCGTTTGTGAAAGCCGGTTCGGAAGCGGCTTGCCGACCGGCTTTCACGCGCAAGGCCAAGACGCTTCGGGCAACTATGACGCGAGAGAATTCATGAAAATTATAAAAACCATCCTGCTGATGCTGGCGGCGGCACTGCCGTTATCGCCGGCAACGGCCGCCAATCTATTGAACAACGGCGGCTTCGAAAGTCCGGGTACGGTAACGACCTATCTGTTCCTATCCAACAATGCGACCAGTGTTATCGGCTGGACCGCGATAGACGATGGGGTCGGCGAAAGACCCTATTTGATGAACAAAAATCGTCCCGGCGGCAATTACACCAGCCGAGTCGTCGAAGGCATTTATGCCATGGCGATCAATCAGGGTTCCGGCATCAAAACCACCTTCCCGGTCACCGCCGGCGTGACTTACACGCTGTCGTTCCAGGCCCGCAAGGGCACAACCGCCGGCTATACGCCGCTGGAAATCTCGGTGGCCGGCTTCAATACCGCTTTTTCCAACGTCAGCGGCAGCTTTCAATTGCTGGCCTATACCTTTACCGCCAGTGCCACCAATCCGGCGGCGGAACTCAGGTTTTTCAACAGTGCGCCGACGCCCGATTACAAGACCTATGACATTGATGCGGTGGTGGTCGAAGAAGGCACCGGTCCGAGCGTTCCGGTTAATCCTTTTGCCGGCGACCCGGCCGATGCGGGCGATCCGGCCTTCAGTAGCAGCCATTTCTCGGGTTCGCAAAATTGCGCGATGTGCCACAACGGCATCGTCGACAATCAAAGCAAGGATGTGTCCATCGTCACCGACTGGTCGTCGACCATGATGGCGAACTCCAGCCGAGATCCATTTTGGCGGGCCAAGGTGCGTAGCGAAATGGCGCGTCATCCCGAGTTGCAAGGCGTCATTAACGACAAATGCAGCAAGTGCCATGCGCCCATGGCTAATGCTCAAGCCAAAAAAGACAACACCATCGCCAGCCAAACCATTTTCGACGGCGGTATTCTGGATGTCGGCCACGCCAAACACAATGCGGCAATGGACGGCGTCAGTTGTACCTTGTGCCACCAGATTCCGGCCACGCCGGCTTTGGGCACGCTGGCGACCATGTCCGGCAACTATGCAATCAACGATACAAAAACCATCTACGGCCCTTACGGCGGACCGGGCGATACCGCGCTGTTCACGATGCCGATGGTGATGCATACCGGTTATACGCCGACCTATGGCGCGCATACCAAGGACTCCAAACTGTGCGCGTCCTGCCATAACTTGAAAACGCCGTATGTCGATGCGGCCGGCAACGTGCTGAGCACCACGCCGGAAAGCGAGTTTCCCGAACAAACCCCGTATATGGAGTGGGAACAAAGCAGCTATGTCGGCCAAAAAAGCTGCCAGGGTTGCCACATGAGCCGTTCCGATGGGGTGAAAATCTCCACCATGGGCATGTCAGGCTTGCGCAATAACTTTGCCATTCATGATCTGGTCGGCGCCAATAAGTTGATGCTGGATATCTTAAACAACAATAAGGCTCAGCTAGGCGTATTGTCGAACAATTTTCCGGAAACCATCGCCAAAACAGATGCCATGCTGAAAAGTGCGGCTGTGATTACGGTGGCCGAGCAACGCGGTACGGCTGGGGCTCTGGACTTTACCTTGCAAATCAACAGCACCACCGGTCACAAATTGCCGACCAGCTATCCGTCAAGGCGGGCCATTCTGCACGTGACGGTGACCGACGCGCAAAACCGGATCGTTTGGGAATCGGGCAAGGTCAATGCCGACGGTAGCGTCGAAGGCGTCGATGCCGACGACAACGGCAATACCTTCGAGCCGCATTACGACCAAATCACGGCGGAAGATCAAGTACAGGTCTATGAAGCCATCATGGGCAACAATGAAGGCGAAGTGACCTACACCCTGCTGCGCGGCAAGGAATACCTGAAAGACAACCGCATTCTGCCGCCCGGCTTCGATAAAGCCGCTGCGCCTGCCGACGTGCGGGTTGTCGGTGCCGCTTTGTCCGACAGCAACTTCATCGGCGGCGGCGACCAGATCGGCTATCGGATCGGCGGTTTGCCGGCGGGTGATTACACGGTCAAGGCCGAATTGGTTTACCAAACCCTGTCGCATGCGTATGCCGAGGACTTGTTTGCGGATACTGCAACGCCGGAAGTGGTGGATTTCAAAACCATGTTCGATGCGTCCACGCAAAAATCCACGGTAATCGCTAGTGCCGAATTCGCCGGCTCGGTTGTCGCTCCGCCGGCGCCGGATACCGACGGCGACGGCGTGGCGGATAATCTGGATAACTGCAAACGGGTGGCCAACGCCAATCAGCGCGATACCGACGGCGACGGCTACGGCAATATTTGCGATGCGGATTTCAATCAGAACAAGGTGGTTGATCCTACCGATCTGTCAAAACAAAAGGCTTTGCTGGGAAAAGTATCTCCAAATGGGCATGAAGATTTGAATGGAAATGGGATCGTCGACCCAACCGACTTGAGTATCGCGAAGGGGTATCTGGGGAAAATGCCGGGACCGTCGGGCGTTGCACCCTAAGTTTTGTCGATGGGATCGGCCCGAGACACGGGGCCGATTCCTGCATAAATAGCGAAATTTGTAATGAATACATCAACATCAAATAAATTCGGAGAATATATGAGCGAAATTTTTAAGAAGCCTGTTTCGATTGTGAGTGGCTTGGTTATCCTTGTGATGTTTGCAAGCCCTGTTTCGGCTACCGTTTTAGCGCCGAATACCGTGATGTTCAGCCAAGGCAATGTTATCAACGCGAGCGAGGGCGACACGTTGACATTGGATCTAAGGGGATATAATTTTACCCAAGGACCTGACGGGGCCGCCTTTTCGTTAAATTGGAATCCATTGGTATTGAGTTATGTCGGTAGTACGGTTGCCAATCCGCCATGGGATAGCGCTTTTGTCAGCGATGAAAATTCGGGCAGTATTGATTACGTTTTTCTGAGCAAATTAACGGCGGGCGATGCCGGAAATTCTTTTGCCATCGCCTCGTTCACCTTCGGTATTTTGGGTGCCGTGGGCTCGGAAACAACGATTAGCATCGGGAATCCCGCTTTTGATGATACTGGCTTCACTTTACCGGGCGGTGCCTTGGTTGATGTGAATTATGTCAACAGCCAAGTGCATGTGGTGCCTTTGCCTGCCGCGGTATGGATGTTCGGCGCCGGTTTGGCGGGTGTGCTGGGTCCGATGACTCGCCGTAAAAAGGCTTAGGCATTCGCGTAAAAAGCATTTAAAAACCCGGCTCTGCCGGGTTTTTTGTACGTGCGTTACGGCGCGCAATCCAAAGGGACAAAACGGATCACGCCTTGCGCAGTTTTTTATAAGTGTTGATCAAACCATTGGTGGAACTATCGTGGCTGTTGATCTCGTCTTCGTTTTTCAGTTCCGGCAAAATGGCCTTGGCCAGCACTTTGCCCAATTCCACGCCCATTTGGTCGAAAGAGTTGATATTCCAGATTACGCCTTGCACGAAGATTTTGTGCTCATAAAACGCAATCAATGTACCCAAGGTTCTGGGGGTCAGTTTTTTGAACAGAAACGAATTCGAGGGTTTGTTGCCTTCGAAGATCTTGGACGCAATCAGGGCGTCGTCCAGTTCGGGCTGGTGGCTTAAATCCTGTCTGACTTCCGCTTCGGTTTTGCCGCGCATCAGGGCTTCCGCTTGCGCCAGAAAGTTGGAAATCAAAATGTCGTGATGGTCCGGCAAATCGTACTGGCTTTGCGCCGCGGCCAGAAAGTCGCCGGGAATCAATTTGGTGCCCTGGTGGATCAGCTGAAAAAACGCATGCTGGCCATTGGTACCGGGTTGGCCCCAGATAATCGGTCCGGTGTTGTAATCGACCTTTTCGCCGTTGATGGTGGCGCTTTTGCCGTTGCTTTCCATGTCGCCTTGTTGAAAATAATCGGCGAAATACTTTAACGATTGCGCGTACGGCAGAATGGCGTAGGTTTCGGCCTCGAAAAAGTTGTTGTACCAAATGCCCAGCAAACCCATGATGACGGGGATATTTTCCTCGAACGGCGCATGCCGGAAGTGCTCGTCCGCCAGATGGGCGCCCGTCAACAATTCCTCGAAATTATCCATGCCGATATACAGGGCGATGGACATGCCGATCACCGACCACAGCGAGTAGCGTCCGCCCACCCAGTCCCAAAATTCGAACATGTTGCCGGGGTCGATGCCGAATTCCTTGACCTTTTCCTCGTTGGTGGAGATGGCGATGAAATGCTGCGACATGTGAGCGGGGGCTTTCGCCGTATTCAAAAACCAGTTGCGCGCCGAACGGGCGTTGGTCATGGTTTCCTGGGTGGTAAAGGTCTTCGAGGAAATCAGGAACAGAGTGGTTTCGGGGTTGAGAGGCTTTAAGGTTTCGACAATGTCGGTTTGATCGACATTGGATACGAAATGCGCTTTCAAGCCTTCCATGCCGTAAGGCGCCAGGGCTGTATCGACCATTTTCGGGCCCAGGTCGGAACCGCCGATGCCGATATTGACGATGTCGGTAATCCGTTTGCCGGTAAAGCCCGTCCAGGCTCCGGAGCGTACTTGTTCGGTGAAAATCCGCATTTTTGCCAGAACTTTATTGATTTCCGGCATCACATCCTGGCCGCGAAACAGCACCGGGCTATTGCCGCGGTTTCTTAAGGCTGTGTGCAATACCGCCCTTTTTTCGGTGGTGTTGATAATCGACCCTGAAAACATGGCTTCGGTTTTGGTGCGCAGTTCGGCCCGGTTTGCCAAATCGATCAGCAAAGGCATGGTTTGCTCTGTAATCAGGTTTTTCGAATAATCGAACAGTAAGTCGTTAAAGGTGACGGAGAACTTATCGAAGCGGTGAGGGTCTTTGGCAAAAGCCTCTTTCATGCAAAATTGGCCGGCAATTTCCTGGTGATGTTGTTTGGCGGCGTTCCATTCGGGAGAGTCGATTAATTTGGACATATTTTTTGTGATAAATCGGATAGGGGAGCCCTCGGAGATGCCGGCTTATGGGCAGTAAAAAGAGCATTCCCACATTATAAGGATTGTCTTTTGCCGATGACAAAAAAAATTCCGTTAAGCGGGCGGGCGCGGAATGCCATATAAGTAATACCTTTATTTGCTATGGACGATGTGCTAGAGTTAAAGCCGATTTTGGCGGGATTGCGGTCGATCGCAATCCTAAATCGCATCATGCTTAACGGCATGAATAATAATAAAATTATTAACAACGGGAAGGGTAAACATGAAAACAACGCGTATTTTCAGAAATAGTCTTTTTGCTCTCGTCGGGCTGATTTTTTCCGCGTCGGCCTGGGCGCATGGCGGTGCGGCCGGTACGGATACCGACCAGTGTAAGTTCGAACTGGAAAAAGATCATTGGATTCATTACACCGCCTACCAACCCAAAGCCTATCCGGCGGAAGAATTCTGCGGCAATATTCCCGACACCGATTCATTGATCCAGCTGGTATTCGATTATCAGGATCAGCGCTACCGCGATAGAGCCATTGAGTTTGAAGTCACCAAAGAGCCGGAAGGCACTCGGGTTTTCTATCAAGAGCCCAAAAAACACAAATCGGGCACCGTGATTTTGAATTTGGATAACGGCGTGCCGGAAGCCGGTAAATATCTGATCCATATTACTTTGCTCCAAGACAGCGGCGAGCGTCTGGATGCCCATATGAGCTTTAAGGCCGGCGGCGGTCAACCTACCAGTAAAGGTAGCTATGGCTTATACGCATTGGTGTTGTTCGCGGGTCTTTACATCACCTATTTGTCTCATGCCGGCTTCAAACGAAAAGTGGATGAATTGATGGGTAAAGCGAAAGAGCTTTAAACTTATCGGCGTTCATCCTGTCATTACATGCGGACAGGATGAACGATTTGCCTTTTCCGCATCCCGCGCCCGTCTGTCGGCATGTTGTTCATGATTTTTTAAATTTCGACTTTGTTATAGAGGAATTGCTCTAATGGTCAAAACAGTATCGATTGCCGCCCTGGTTTGTGCGCTTTTTGTTTCAGGTGTTTCCGCGAAAGAGTTTCAGGAGCACAAAAACATGATGAACCATGGCGACGGCCACTTGATGGACATGGATGGCGGCATGGTGATGGGGCAAAACACGGATACTTTACCCGGCGGCTGCGACAAAATTGCGGGCACCAAGGAACTTACGGTGCATGCGGGGCATAAATATTCCGAAAAATTTCCCGGCACCATGTGGGCCTTCGATCAGCAGGAATATCAATTCGAACCGTGCACGAAATTGACCGTGCATTTTATCAACGATGACGAAATTCGCCATCAATGGATGATGCATGGTTTGCCCAAGTATCTGTATCCGAAAGGCATGTTTCACCTGGAAGTCAGCGGCCCGGGCAGTGTGTCCGGTACGCTGATTTTGCCGCCCGGCGATAAAACCTATCTGGTGCATTGCGATATTGCCCAGCATATGGAAAAGGGTATGAAAGCCCAATTGAAGGTTGGCAAAGGCAGTGAAGACTTGCCCAGCATTCCAGGGCTGACGGCCAGCGTTTTTCCCGACGATTACAGCGGCAAACCGTTCTCGGCCGAAGCGTTCGAGGCCCAAGAAGCTGCGGCCAGAGTTGCGGCCGCGGCGTTGGAGGCCTCGGCATCCCAGCCCAAAGCGCAGAACGGCGATACCGTTGCGGCGGCCGACGACTCTTTTCTGTCGGGCGTCAGCGTGGTGGGTTTGGCCATCGGCGTTTTGGTTGCCCCTTTGTTGGCAAAACGCTTTAAAGGCATGAGTGTGGGAGAAGTTATCGCCACGGTATTCGAATGGATTTCCCAAGCCATCGGTTTTGCGGTAAATATCATAAGCAAATTGCTGAAAAAACTTTCAAGCAAAAAAGCCATTCCGCTGCCCGATAAATAAACTAAGCGATTTAAAGCCCCTGAAACACCGCGTTTCAGGGGCTTTTTTATGGGAGAAAGAAATTGCAATTGGAGACGTTCGGCATGGCGGGGCTGTTCATCAGCGCATTCATATCCTCGACCATAGCCCCCGGCGGTTCGGAAGCGGTATTGGCGTATTTGGTGAATAGCCGGCAGCATGCAGTCGAGCAACTGGTGATGGTCGCCACGGTCGGCAATACATTGGGGGCGTTGACCACTTGGTGGCTGGGGATGTGGGCGGCAAAAAAATATCCCGCGGAAACCTTGTTGACGGGCAAGCAGCGTAAATCCTTGCGGACAGTCAGGCAGTGGGGTAGTTGGGCGCTACTGTTTTCCTGGTTGCCCGTCGTGGGCGACGGTTTATGTTTTGCCGCCGGCTGGCTGAGGTTGTCGCTATTTTCTTCAATACTCGCTATTTTTTTTGGTAAGGCACTGCGTTATATTGCGGTTGCTTACGCATTTATTTAATTGTACCTAAACCACAGATGACGTTTTTTGCCCTGCCTCATTTTCCGCCTGCCGGTATCGCCGCCGAGCATAATCGGCGGGATTATTTTATCGCCGGCTTTACTTTTGTGACCACCACGATTTGCTTGACCACCGACGGTTTTGCGCCGCGGTTCATGCAATACGTATTGGCGTTTTTCGGCTGGATTTTTTTGATCGCCTTTTTGCGCGGCGAATGCAAATACGTGCGTACCCAAGTGGCGGTTGCCGTCGCATTTGCGGTGGTGGGCGAATATTTTGCCTCCATTTATATGAAAGGCTATATCTACCGGTTCGAGAATGTGCCGGCATACGTGCCTGCCGGACACGGTCTGGTCTACCTGACGGCGGTGGCACTGGGGCGTTCGGGGTTTTTTATGCGCCATGCCCGGCGTATTGCCGTGTTTGTGGTGAGTGTCTGCGGTTTCTGGGCGTTCTGGGGCATTAGCGGTTGGTCGCAACGGCAGGATATTATCGGCGCCGTGTTGTTTGGCGTGTTTCTGATTTACTTATTCAAAGGCCGCTCGCCCATGGTGTATTTGGGGGCATTTTTCATCACATCCTGGCTGGAAATTGTCGGTACCGGTGCCGGTACTTGGGCCTGGGCCGCGATTGATCCCGCTTCGAAATTACCGCAAGGTAACCCGCCCAGCGGCGTGGCGGCTTGGTATTGCCTAGTGGATGCGGTGGCGATTGCCGGCGCCGGTCCGGTATTGCAAGCCTTTACCAAAACCGCTTTGATATTGCAGCGGCAACGGGCTTGATTGTTTTTCCGTTGTGTTCAGGGTGATTCGATTTTGGGTTCCAGTTGCCGAATGGCATTTAAACGCACACTGTCACCGACACGAATCAAGCCGCCGGAGACAATTCGCGCCGTCATGCCGCCGTGACCGCGCAACGCGTTGTAACTTCCCAAGCCCAATTCGGCAGCCATTTTCGAACACGGATCGCAAGGCCCGGTGATTTCGATAATCACTTCATCACCCACCGCCCATTCCAACATCATATCCGGGAACGGTGAACGCATACCGATAAGATTAAGCCCCGAAACTACCAAATTACGTCGCAAACGAGTCGGCTCCAGTTTCGTAAGCCCACACCAGTTGGCGGCAACGGGTAAATGCTCGGCCTGAAATAAAGTCAGTTCTCGCTTGGTCGATTGCCTGCCGGAGCGCGCAGTATTTGCCCGTCTATCGCCAAGCAATCCTCGCCCCGGCTCCGCGCGCGCTTCATCGACAAAAACGGCTGGCTCGCCACGCGCCGGACGTAAAACGATGGTTTCGATTCGGCCTTCCGAGGCGAATTGTTGGGTGAGTTCGCGAAGCGTCATGATTGGGTGGCGATATGGTAGTTGCGATTTACCCTAAAAAGCATAAATGCACACGAATTTGAAGAATTTCATTACTCCGATTTCGCTGCGCTAATCGGAACAACGAGTTCTATTTTTCATTTATTTGATTCCCAAATAACCTCACCTGGACCAGCACCACCTGGAAACTGCCAACCCATATGAGTAACCGTATTAATGACAGCGCATATAAGCTCAGAGATATGCTTTTGTAATTGTGCCAACCATGCAATATCAATTGCCGTATCGAAACGTTCTTGTTGTCGATTAGCGAAAAACGGAACTGATGCACCTTCAGTATTTGGCGTTCCCCATGAGCCATGACAGATTACATTACGGATTTTGGCCGCTTCTTTTAACTGCTCAATCAGATATTCAAGATTTTCAATTGTGGCATTTGGGTGTTCACGCACGGCTTCTTCGTATGACTTAATGAGATTCCAGAGCTGATCAGATAACGCATGTTGTAACTTAGGCAGCCACCCATCAAGCGCCTGTTGGACTTCCTGTTCGCTATATGGTTTTGTTGCTGTAAATGCAAATATCGCCTTGCCCAATGTTTCTTCCAGAAAACCATATGTTGCGACTACTCGTCCAATGCTTTCCCAGAAAGCAGGTTCATGCCGATGTGTGGGATACATCTCCGGCAATGCATCTATATCGATGATGTGGCTCATTTCTTACAGAATGACGCATCGATCATTCTGAACATGGCGTTGCGGTAAGGCTCTGCATGCGCCGTGGGGTTCAGTTTCAGGTATGCAGAAAATGCTTTGGTAAGATCATCAACTTGGACATTCTGAATGCAGGTTGATTGAGCAACGACTTTATTAAATCTTGGCGCAAAGTCTTTGGCTTTGATATTTTTTACTGTTGCAAGAATATCAGGATCATATCTGTACGCGCCCATTACGCCGTTGGTGATACCCTCAATAAATCCATCCTTATAGGCTTTAACTATTAATGAGCAAACCGCACGATCATCTTCGGACGAGGAAGAACAGATTCTTTCCAAGTCTCCTGCCCTTAACGAAGAATCCGCATATGCCCCGACGGGCAAGAGAAGGAAGCATATTAAAAGAATTTGAACTTTCATTTTTGAGTTGCTCCGATAAGTCGAAATCTAGCCCAACAAGTTATTAAGTGGTTTCTGTATAACATTTCAATCTGGATGATAAGCGCCATCCACCCAATTCTCCACTTGTAATCCAGCTACTCTCAAAAACTCTCGTTCGTTATTGGTCACCAGAATCCAATTCGCTGACCGGGCATGAGCTGCCAGCCATAAGTCGTTGTTGCCTATGATTTGTCCTTGGCGTTGTAGCTCGGCGCGGATTTGTCCGTAGTGTTCACCGGCGGCTTCCGGCACGCTGTGGATTGGGATTAGGTTGGTCAGATTTTGGATCACTGCCAGAGCACGTTCCCTCGATTGGCTTTTCTCCGCACCGTAAATCAACTCACCCAGCGTTACGACCGACATCGCCAGCTCATTGGCGGAGTGGCGAGCAAACCGCTCCCGCACTTCCGGAGGGTTGTGCTTGGCGATATAGATGCAGATATTGGTATCGAGCAAATAACGTGTGCGCATCAGAACGACTCGCGTTCTTGCGGCGGCAGGTCCTCTCGACCATCTAGCATAAAGTCCTCCGGTAACGCTGCCAGCGCATCGAAAATTGCGATCGCGCTAACCGGCGTTTCCCGTAATACGATTTCGTCGCCGCGGCGGAAAATTTCCACACGGTCGCTGTTAAAACGAAATTCCTTGGGTAAACGTAGGGCTTGACTGTTACCGGATTGAAAAATACGGGCGGTGGCCATGGTTGCTCTCCTGAAAACGGTGTATATTCGGCTAGTATATACGTTTTGCAAAACCTCATCGACTTCGCGACTAACCGGCCATAATCCTTCTCTACTGACATTTTACGGTTAAAATAACCTCAATTTAAACCCAAGCGCATTCAACATAGAACATGGACAAAACCTATTCCCCGCACGCAATCGAACAACGCTGGTATCAACTTTGGGAAGACAGCGGCTATTTCGCGGCCAATCGCGGGGGGCCGTCTTATTGCATCATGATTCCGCCGCCCAACGTCACCGGCAGTTTGCATATGGGGCATGCGTTTCAGGACACCATCATGGATGCGCTGACCCGCTATCATCGGATGAAGGGCTATAACGCCTTATGGCAACCCGGTACCGACCATGCCGGTATCGCCACCCAAATGGTGGTGGAGCGCATCATTAACGCCGACGGCAAAACCCGCCACGATTACGGCCGCGAGGCGTTTATCGACAGAATCTGGGAATGGAAGGAAGAGTCCGGCGGTACGATTACCCGCCAGTTGCGGCGCATGGGTTCGTCGCTGGATTGGGAAAAGGAACGCTTCACGATGGACGACGGCATGTCGGCCGCGGTGCAGGAAGTGTTCATCAAGTTGTACGAAGAGGGTCTGATTTACCGCGGCAAACGCTTGGTGAATTGGGACCCGGTGCTGCATACCGCCGTCTCCGATCTGGAAGTGCTGTCCGAAGAAGAAAACGGCTCCATGTGGTATATGCGTTATCCGCTGACCAACGGCTCCGGGCATATCTTGGTGGCGACCACCCGGCCGGAAACCATGCTGGGCGATGCGGCGGTGGCGATTCATCCGGAAGACGAACGCTACAAGCATTTGCTGGGCGAATTCGTCGAACTGCCGCTGACCGGCCGCCGGATTCCCATCATCGCCGACGAATATGTCGATCCGGAATTCGGTACCGGTGTTGTAAAAATCACCCCGGCCCACGACTTCAACGACTACGAAGTCTGGACGCGGCACAAACAAATCTCGGCCATCGCCGACTTGCCGCACGGCGGCTTGATCAATATCTTTACCGTCGACGCTGCCGTGCGCGGTAACGACGACGGCTTTAGTTTGGTTCCGGAAGCCTATATCGGCCTGGACCGCTTCGAGGCGCGCAAACGCATCGTCGCCGATTTGGAGGCGCAGGGCTTGCTGGAAAAAATCGCCGATCACAAATTGATGGTGCCGCGCGGCGACCGTACCGGCGCGGTGATCGAGCCGTTTTTGACCAACCAGTGGTATGTCAAAATCGCCCCGCTGGCCAAGCCGGCCATCGAAGCCGTGGAAACCGGGGCCATCAAGTTCGTGCCGGACAACTGGAAAAACACCTATTTCGAATGGATGCGCAACATTCAGGATTGGTGCATCTCCCGGCAAATCTGGTGGGGCCATCGCATCCCGGCTTGGTACGACGAGCAAGGAAATACCTATGTGGCGCATTCCGAACAGGAAATCCGCGAAAAACACGGTTTGGCGGCGGATTACCCGCTATTCCAGGACGAGGACGTGCTGGACACCTGGTTCTCGTCGGCGCTGTGGCCGTTTTCGACGCTGGGTTGGCCGGATAAAACCCCGGAATTGGCCGCGCATTACCCGACCAGCGTGCTGGTGACCGGCTTCGACATCATTTTCTTCTGGGTGGCCAGAATGATCATGATGGGCTTGAAGTTTCAAGGCGAGGTGCCGTTCAAGGAAGTCTATATCCACGGCCTGGTACGCGACGCCGAAGGCCAGAAAATGTCCAAATCCAAGGGCAACGTGTTGGACCCCATCGACATCATCGACGGTATCGATTTGGAGGCCTTGGTGGAAAAACGCATTTCCGGCATGATGCAGCCGCATCTGGCCAAAAAAATCGAGCAAGCCACCCGCAAGCAATTCCCGGACGGCATTTCGTCCTACGGTACCGACGCGTTGCGCTTTACCTTCGCCTCGCTGGCATCGACCGGCCGCGACATTCGCTTTGACTTGCAACGCACCGAAGGCTACCGCAACTTCTGCAACAAATTGTGGAACGCGGCGCGTTACGTGTTGATGAACACCGAAGGCCAGGATAACGGTATCGATTGCGCGGAATGCACATACAGCAAAGCCGATTTATGGATTTTGGCGCAGCTGAATCACACTATCGCCGCCACCAACGACGCGATTAAAACCTACCGCTTCGACTTGGCAGCGCAAGCCATCTACGAATTCACCTGGAACGAATACTGCGACTGGTATTTGGAATTGGCGAAAATCTCTTTGCAAAGCGATGACTTGCTATTGCAACGCGGCACCCGTCAAACTCTGTTACGCGTATTGGAAACGGTACTACGTTTGGCGCACCCGATTATGCCGTTCATTACCGAGGAAATCTGGCAACGGGTCGCACCGTTGGCCGGAGTCACCGCCGCCACCATCATGCTACAACCCTATCCGGAAATGGAGACAGATAAAACTATCGATCTCTTCGCGGAACAGCAAATCCAATGGGTAAAGGAGTTCATTCTTGGTATTCGGCGGATTCGCGGCGAGATGAATATCGCGCCCGGTAAGCCCTTAAATGTGTGGCTGCAAAACGGTTCCATGGCTGACCAAGAAGCTCTGCAAGCCACCGAAAGCTACTTACTGAAACTGGGCCGTTTGGAAAGCATTACCTGGTTGAGACTAACGGACAATACGCCGGAATCGGCAATAGCGCTGGTCGGCGACATGAAAATCCTGATTCCGATGGCCGGTCTGATCGATAAAGATGCCGAACTGGCGCGGCTGGAAAAAGAAATCCAGCGCATCGAGAAAGAAGTACCGCGCATCGAAGGCAAACTGAACAACGCCGCATTCGTCGATAAAGCACCGCCGGAAGTTATCGCCAAGGAGCGCGAGAAACTGGCGGGCTTGCAGTCGTCGTTGAAAAATCTCAACGAGCAGTACGGCAAAATTAAAGCGCTGTAAATGAACGCGGGCGCTTTAAACGAGATGCAACCCCAGGGTTTGGAGGCGTGGGCCGAGCTGTTGCGCGAAGAGGAAATGCCGATTTTTTCCAATACCGCGCAAAAGATTTATTCCGCCATGGACGATAGAAAGAAGGGGGCCATGGAACTGGCTTCCATTATTTTGCAGGATCCCAGCCTTACCGCCAAATTGCTGAAAGTCGGCAATTGCCCGTACTACAATCCCTCCCGGCAAAAGATCAGCACCGTGTCGCGCGCCATTGTGATTTTGGGGATGCAGATGATTCGCGAGCTGACGCTGGCCTGTTCTTTTTTCGAATCGATTTTGTCGCCGGCCAACAAGGAACGGGCAAATAAGGAAATTGCCCAGGCTATTCACGCGGCGGTGCAGGCGCGCGAATTGGCCATTACCTTACGGGACCAGTCGCCCGAAGAGGTGTTCGTGGCGGCCTTGCTACACAATATCGGCCATGTGGCTTTTTGGTGTTCCAGCAATCGGAAAACCGCCGGCATGCATGAGAAATTGGCGTCGAGCGGTCTGGAAGGCGAGGAGGCCGAAAAGCAAGTGCTGGGTTTTTGCCTGAATGATTTGGGCAAGAAACTCAGTAAGTCCTGGCATTTGGGCGGGCTGATTCATGAGGCCATCAGCCATCCGCAGTCGCAGGATGAGCGAGTCCAGACCGTGTGCATGGGCAGCCGGATTTGTCTGGCCCTCAGGCACGGGATCGACTCGGAAGAGATGGAGGGATGCTTGCGGAAATTGCAGCATCTCGGCGGCGGCAGTCTTGACGGCATCAAGGCTAAAATCAGGGCCAATACCTTGATGGCGGTCGATATTGCCCAACAATTCGGCGCCCACGATGCGTCGCAATATATCAGTTCGGAGCGGCTCCAACCGTTTGTTGCCATACCGGAAGAGGCGCAACCGGATAAAAAACAAATTCAGTTTCAGGTTTTACAGGATATTACCGCGCATATCAGCGGTAGCATCGATTTGAATGTGTTGTTTGAGATGGTGTTGGAAGGGGTGTATCGTGGGGTTGAAGTGGATAGAACCGTATTCCTGTTGCTGGGGCCGGATAAAAAGTCCCTAAACGAAAAAATTTCCCTGGGTTGGAAAAAGTCCGATGCCAATGAAAAAATTCGCGTCTACAATACGGATGCCGGGGGTAATCTGCTATTTCATGCCTTGTACGATCATGAAGGGCTTTGGCTCAAGCCCGGCCAGCACGGCGCGCTTTATACCGGTCAAATCGAAGCGCAGTTTGGCCGGCACGAATGTTTTGTGTTTCCGATCCAGGTGGAGAATAAGCCGATCGGTTTGATTTATTGCGACCGGGGGCTTGAACACCAGGCGTTGACTGCCGAAGATTTTTCAGCGGTCAAGCATTTTGCGAAACAAGCACAGATCGGACTAACCTTATACCGGATGAAACATCATTAACGTATGAATGAGAACGGAATTGCCGCCCTGGAGGTGTTTCTAGTAGAACCCTCCCATACTCAGCAGATCATCATTAACCAGCACTTGCAAGCCAGCGGTATTCATGCGGTGACGTTTGTGTCCAGCGGCGGCGAAATGCTGGCGCAGCTTAAAAAAGCCAAGCCGGATCTGATTATCAGCAGCATGTATTTGCCCGACATGACGGGCGTCGACTTGATTCATAGCATTCGTAAGGACAGCGAATCCTATGACATGGCTTTTTTATTGATTTCCAGCGAAACCAACATTCAATACCTGGAGCCCATTCGTCAAGCGGGGGCGATAGCGATTTTGCCCAAACCGTTTACGCAGCAGGCTCTCGATACGGCGCTGTGCGCATCGCTGGATTACTTGCATCCGGAAAAGGCCGCTCTCGAACATCTCGATGTGGAGGAACTGCACGTCCTATTGGTCGACGATAGCGAGTTTTCCCGTAAATACATTCAACGGGTATTGAACAATATCGGGATCGAGCGCATCACCTGCGCCAACGACGGCAAACAGGCCTTGGCGTTGTTTCAGGAGCATTTCTTCGACCTGATAGTCACGGATTTTAATATGCCGGAGATGGATGGCCTGCAGTTGGTCAATGCGATACGCGGCGATGCCGAGCAGATTTCGACCGTGCCGATTTTAATGGTCACCAGCGAACAAAATCAAAATCGTCTGGCCGCGATCGAGAACGCGGGGGTTTCGGCCGTTTTAGACAAGCCGTTCGAGCCTCAGTCCATCAAACGGCTCATCATGCAATTGTTGAATTAAGCGCGCCAGGGTGTCGCCGTCTACGCTTGAAGCGTATGGACAAAATCCTTAATTCATCTATAGTTGCAGCATAACTAAAAGAAATTACTTCACATGGCGACAGCACCTTCCAATATACATTTTAGCGGTTTGGCCAAATGCCTTATTCAGCAAGGCGTGCTGACGGAGGAGGCCGCAACGGCCGCTGTAGAGGAAGCCAAAAAAAATAAACTGCCTTTTGTCAGCTATTTGGTCAAAAACAAGCAGGTGGACAGCCGCACCGTGGCGAATTTGGCGTCGGCGGAATTTGGGGTGCCGCTGCTGGATCTGGATGCGGTGGATTTAAGCGGCGTCCCCATCAAGCTGGTGAGCGAAAAACTGATTCGCCAGCACCATGCCTTGCCTTTATTCAAGCGCGGCAACCGCCTGTTTATCGCTACTGCCGACCCCACCAATTTTCAGGCCTTGGATGAAATAAAATTTCATACCCGGCTGAATACCGAAAATATTCTGGTGGAAGAGGAAAAACTCATCAAGGCCATCGATGCGGCGCTGGAAGCCGTCGATACGTCCATGGGTAATCTGCTGGATGAGGATCTGGACAATATCGACATTTCCGGCGGCGAGGAAAGGCCGGCGGAAGAAGTCACCTCCGATGTGGACGACGCGCCTATCGTCCGCTTCGTCAACAAAATTCTGCTGGATTCTATTAAAAAAGGCGTTTCGGATATTCATCTGGAGCCGTTCGAAAAAAAATTCCGCATCCGCTTCCGTACCGACGGCATATTGTCCGAGATAGCCAGCCCGCCGGTAGGCATCGCCAACCGGATTATTTCCCGGATCAAGGTGATGTCCAAAATGGACATCGCCGAACGGCGGGTGCCGCAGGACGGCCGGATCAAGATGCAGTTGTCCAAAAATCGCGCCATCGATTTCCGGGTAAACACCTGCCCGACCCTGTTCGGCGAAAAGGTGGTGATGCGGATTCTCGACCCCTCCAGCGCCCAGATCGGCATTGAAAAATTGGGGTTTGAAGAAGTACAGCAAAAACTGTTTTTATCCGCCATTCATCGGCCTTACGGCATGGTGCTGGTAACCGGGCCGACCGGTAGCGGTAAAACCGTATCCTTATATACCGGTTTGAACATTCTGAACAGCATAGAGCGTAACATCTCGACGGCCGAGGATCCGGTGGAAATTACCGTGGAAGGCATCAATCAGGTTAACGTCAACCCCAAGGCCGGTCTGACGTTTGCCGAGGCCTTGCGCGCTTTCTTGCGGCAAGACCCCGACATTATCATGGTGGGCGAGATACGGGACCTCGAGACGGCCAGCATTGCGGTAAAAGCCGCGCAAACCGGTCACTTGGTGTTGTCGACGCTGCACACCAACGATGCGCCGCAAACCATCAACCGCTTGATGCAAATGGGCATAGAGCCGTTCAATATCGTCTCGGCGGTGAATTTGATCATGGCGCAGCGCCTGGCGCGGCGGCTTTGCGAATATTGTAAAAAAGAGGCCGACTTTCCGGACAGCGTGTTGCTGTCCGCGGGCTATAGCCAAGAAGACATCGGCACATTCAAAGTCTACGAACCGGTGGGCTGCGAACATTGCAACAACGGCTACAAGGGGCGGGTAGGTATTTATCAAGTCTTACCTATCAGCGAAAAAATGCGGGCACTGATTTTAAGCGGCGGCAATGCCATGCAAATGGCTGAACTGGCGAAATCCGAAGGCATTAACGACCTGAGGGCGTCAGGTTTGTTAAAGGTGCGCCTGGGGATCACGTCGCTGGAAGAAGTTGACCGCGTCACCAAGGAATAAACCATGGCCAAAGAAACAGACCAAATCGACTTTCTCTGGGAAGGTCTCGATAAGCAGAGTAAGAAAACCGGCGGCCTGATCAGCGCCAAAAGCGAGGCTGTCGCCCGTACCGAATTAAGGAAAATGGGCGTCCGGGTGGTAAAGATCAAACCCAAGCCCAAGCCGCTGTTCGGCAAAAAAGTTCAAAAAATCAGCACCGGCGATATCGCCGTTTTTGCGAGGCAATTGGCAACCATGTTGGAAGCGGGCGTGCCGTTGGTGCAATCCTTCGACATTATCGGCAAGGGCCACGACAATGCCAGTATGGCGGAGTTGCTGCTGGGGGTTAAGGCCGATATCGAAGGCGGCGATACCTTGGCCCAAGCGTTGGGAAAAAGGCCTATCTATTTCGACGATTTATTCTGCAATTTGGTAAACGCCGGCGAGCAGGCCGGGGTGTTGGAAGGTTTGCTGGACAAAATCGCCACTTACAAGGAGAAAACCGAATCCATTCGGAAAAAGGTCAAAAAAGCCCTGACTTATCCGATTGCGGTGTTGGTTGTGGCCTTCATCGTCACGGCTATTTTGCTGATTTTCGTGGTGCCGGTGTTCGAGGATTTGTTTAAAGGTTTCGGCGCCGATTTGCCGGCTTTCACCAAGTTCGTCATCAGTTTGTCGGAATGGGTGCAGGAATGGTGGTGGGCCGTGGTCGGCGTGCTTGGCGGCGTAGGCTATACCTTCGGTTATTTCAAAAAACGCTCGCGGCCGTTTAACCACTTTTTGGACAGGACTTTGCTGAAAATTCCGGTAGTCGGCATGATTCTGGAAAAATCCGCCATAGCCCGTTTTGCCCGTACCCTGTCCACCATGTCGGCCGCCGGCGTGCCGTTGGTGGAAGCCTTGGTATCCGTGGCGGGCGCCTGCGGAAACATCCTGTTTTACGACGGCGTGATGAAAATGCGCGACGATGTGTCCACCGGCCAACAGCTGCAATTTTCCATGATTCAGACCGGTTTGTTTCCCAATATGGTGGTACAGATGGTGGCTATCGGCGAAGAATCCGGTTCCATCGACAGCATGCTGGACAAAGTGGCCGATTTCTACGAGGAAGAAGTCGATAACTTGGTCGACAACCTCAGCAGTTTGATGGAGCCGCTGATCATGGCTGTTCTGGGGGTCTTGGTGGGTGGTTTGATTGTGGCGATGTATCTGCCTATCTTCAAACTTGGCGCCGCCGTGGGCTAGCTTTAAGGCTAGGTCTATTTTCCGATAATGTCGGGTACGGTTTGCCGGCATTGATGCTCAATCATTGTTTTTTAAATTGAATATGTTACTAACGACCTTGCAGCAGTCGCCCGTTTTGCTCATCGTGTTGACCTCAATATTGGGGTTGATGGTAGGCAGTTTTTTGAATGTGGTGATTTACCGGCTGCCGGTCATGATGCAAAACGGCTGGCGGCGGGAATGCCTGGCGTATTTGCACATGCCGGCGGAAGAGGCGGGCGAGACTTTTAATCTATTATGGCCGGGTTCCCGTTGTCCCGCCTGTAAAACCGAGATCAAGGCCTATCAAAATATCCCCGTATTCAGTTACCTCTGGCTACGAGGCAAATGCGCCCATTGTGCCGCGCCTATTTCTTTGCGCTACCCGCTGATTGAAGCCTTTACCGGCTTATGCTCGGCACTGGTGGCCTGGCATTTCGGTTACGGGTTACCCATGCTGTTCGGTTTGCTGCTGACCTGGAGCCTGATCGCGCTGAGTTTTATCGACATAGATCACCAATTGCTGCCGGATTCGATCACCTTGCCGGTTTTGTGGCTGGGTTTGTGTTTAAGTCTGTTTTCCGTTTATACCGATGCCCATGCCAGTATTATCGGGGCCGTGGCCGGTTATTTGAGCCTTTGGAGCGTTTACCGCCTGTTTAAACTGCTGACGGGCAAGGAAGGCATGGGCTTCGGCGATTTTAAGCTTTTGGCTTTGCTGGGCGCGTGGTTGGGGTGGCAGTATTTGCCCTTGATCATTATCTTGTCCTCCCTGGTCGGCGCGCTTATCGGTATCGCCATGATCGCGTTCGGACAACGCGATGCCGGCCGGCCTATTCCGTTCGGTCCCTACTTGGCCGCCGCCGGTTGGCTGGCGTTGATCTGGGGCAGCGATTTAAACCGCCTGTATCTGAATTTCGCCGGGTTGTAGCTAATGCTGAAGGTGGGTTTAACCGGCGGCATCGGCAGCGGAAAATCGACCGTTTGTCGGTTGTTTGCCGACTTAAGCGTGCCCATTATAGATACCGACGTGATTGCCCGGCAGTTGGTGGAGCCCGGGCAGGCGGCCTTATCGCGGCTTGCGGCCGCTTTCGGCGCGGCGATCGTCAATCCGGACGGATCGCTCGACCGGGCAAGGCTTCGGCAATTGGCTTTTTCCGATCCTCTGCATAAGCGGCAATTGGACGCCATCATGCATCCCTTGATTTTTAAGGAGATGGAGGCCCAAATTACCCGCTTGCGGGCGATATATTGCCTGTTGGTGATTCCGCTGCTGGTGGAGACGCAAAATAACTACACGCTGGATAGGGTACTGCTGGTCGATTGTCCTGAACAGGTCCAAATTCAACGCGTCATGAGCCGGGACAAGGTCGGCCGGGAACAGGCAATGGCGGTCATCGCCGCGCAAGCCACGCGCCAGCAGCGTTTAGCGCTGGCGCATGATGTGATTGACAATGCCGCCGCCCCCGAGCGCCTTGCAGAACAGGTTAAAAGACTGCACAATTCCTATCTTTTATTAGCCACCGCTGGGACGACATCGGCTTGAATACACAAACGACCTACGAATTCCCTCTTAACGAACGAATTCGGGTGTTTATGCGCCTGGAGCAATTATTTCAACAGCTCAGCCATTTCATGGCCGGGGATTCGGTTTTCGATAAGCGCGCGGCTGTCGACACCTTGTTGGATGTCTTGGTCATATTCAGCCGCAGCGATTTAAAATCGGAACTGATCAAGGAGCTGGATAGGCATGCCAAGGTATTGGGGATGTTGAGCAGCAGCCAGGATGTCGATAAACAAAAATTACAGGCGATTCTGCTGGAGCTGAACCAAGCCAGCCGGAATTTATATAATGCCAGCGGCAAAGTCGGCGCCAGCGTGATGGAAAGCGGTTTGTTTCAGAGCATTTCGCAGCGCAGCACGATTCCCGGCGGCACCTGTTCGTTCGATTTGCCGGCGTTCCATTATTGGCTGGAACAAGACCGGGCCGTACAGCAAAAAGATTTTCAGCAATGGACGCAGCCGTTTGCGGATATCCGCATCGCTATCGATCTGATTTTGGGCTTTATCCGCCAAAGCAGCGTGCCGAAACAAGAAATTGCCCAGGCCGGCTTTTTTCAACTGGCTTTGGATAAAACCCATCCGGTGCAGTTGCTACGGGTGGGTGTGCCGGCGTCGGTGGCTTGTTTTGCCGAGATCAGCGGCGGTAAACACCGCTTCAGCATCCGTTTTATGATGCCGTCGAATGACGAAAACCGGCCGACCCAAACACAGGCGGATATTTCTTTTACCTTGTCCCGTTGCGCGGTGTAATGAGCAAACCGGCTACCGTCATCGTCACCTGTCCGACCTGCAAAGCCCCCGTGCCCTGGGTGGCGGAGCAGCCGTTCAAGCCGTTTTGCAGCCAGCGCTGCAAATTGATCGATTTGGGCGATTGGGCCACCGAAGCGCACAAAATTCCCGGTCAGCCGATTTTGACGGACTTTGATGCCGATTTGCTCGGCGGCGACGAGTAGAGCCGAAAAACTAACTCAAAAAAGCGCTAATACCGGCAATACCCTGAGCGCCGGCATGCAGCACTCTGTCCATGTCATCCAGGTCCAGACCGCCCAAGGCGAATACAGGCAGATTGACTTGTGCTATCAGGCCCGCCATGGTTTCCCAGCCCAACGCCTGAGCGGCGGGATGCGTAGAAGTCGGTAAAACCGGTGCCAAGACCGCGAAATCCGCGCCGATATGTTCGGCATGCCGCAGTTCCGCCAAATTATGGCAAGAGGCCGCCACCCACGGATAGTTTGCCGGTCTGGATCGGCAGGCAAGCAAGGCCCGGCTGCTGAGATGCAGGCCGTCGGCGGCTTGATCGCTCAACGTGAGATCGGAGTTCAGCAATACCTGTATGCCGCGTGCCCTGCATTTTGCCAGGACGGCGGCATAAACGGCGCAGATTTCCGTCGCGGGCAACGTTTTAAGCCGCAATTGCAGCAAATCAACCCGGTTGCCGATGATGCGGTCGAGATTGGCCAACACTTGCTTCGTATTGCGGCCTTCCAGAATCGCATAGCGGTCGGGCAGGCGGGAGGCGGTAATAATCGGCGCATTGGCGGCCGGAAACGCGTAATCGCTTAACCGGTGCGGCGCAACCCAGCGCATGGCTTGGCCTTCGAGGGCCGTGGCGGCGCCGGCAAACTCGAACACCTGCCAGACATCCAGCAACACCTGTAAATCCGGATAGCGGTGATTGATTTTAATCAAGGGTTTGGCGGTGCGTACCGTTATGCCCACCTCTTCCCGTAATTCGCGCCGCAGGGCTTGAATGACGGTTTCGTCCGCTTCCAGTTTACCGCCCGGAAACTCCCATAGCCCGCCCTGGTGGGCATGTTTGGCGCGTTGGGTCAGCAGAATGTTGCCGTTGCCGTCGCGGATCACGCCGACGGCAACATGCACGGCCGAGTTTACGGTCATTTAGGTACGGTACTCGGCATTGATGCGCACATAATCGTAGGAAAAGTCGCAGGTTAAGACTTCTTCGCGGGCGGCACCGCGGCCCAAACGCACCGTAACGGTAATTTCGGCTTGGTTCATGACGCGCTGCCCGTCCTGCTCGGTATAAGCGGGCGAGCGGGCGCCGTTTTCGACGATGCATACGGTACCCAGATAAATTTCGATTTTATCCAATGCCATGTTTTCCACGCCGGCTCTGCCCACCGCCGCCAGGATGCGCCCCCAGTTCGGGTCGCTGGCGAAAAAGGCGGTTTTCACCAGCGGCGAATGAGCGATGGTTTTGGCGACCTGTACCGCTTCCCCGCTATCCAGTGCTTGTTCCACCACAATCCGGATCAGTTTGGTGGCGCCTTCGCCGTCGCGAATGATCAGTTCGGCCAAGCGCTTACAAATGCGGGTGACCGCATCCGCAAAAACGGCGTATTCCGGAGTGTCCGCTGTAATTTCCGGCGCATCGCTACAGGCACTGGCCAATAAAACGCAGGCATCGTTAGTAGAGGTGTCGCCGTCGACCGTGATGCGGTTGAAAGACAGTTCCGCGGCATTCGATAAACATTCTTGCAGCAGGGTTTGCTCGATATTGGCGTCGGTGGCGATAAAGCCCAGCATGGTGGCCATGTTGGGCTGGATCATGCCGGCGCCCTTGGAGATGCCGGTAATCGCGACCGGCCGGCCGGCGATCTCGACGACCGTCGATGCGCCTTTGGCGAAGGTGTCGGTGGTCATGATGGCGCGGGCGGCCTGGTCCCAATGATCGGCGTGCAAATTCGCCACGGCGGCGGGCAGGGCGGCGGTGAGTTTTGCGACCGGCAGCGGTTCGCCGATCACGCCGGTGGAAAAGGGCAGTACCTGCTGAGCGATGCCTTCCACTTCGCCGGCCAGCGCCGCGCAGCTGGCGAAGGCGTCCTGCAGGCCTTGTTTGCCGGTGCCGGCATTGGCATTGCCGGAGTTGACCAACAACCAGCGCGGCTCTTGCGAGAGATGCTCGCGGGCGATCAAGACCGGGGCCGCGCAAAAGGCGTTTTGGGTAAACACCGCCGCGCAGCTGCCGGTCTCGGCCATTTCGATGACCAACACATCGTCGCGCACGCTTTGTTTGATGCCTGCGTTGCAGGTACCGAGTTTGATGCCCTTGACGGGGTGCATCGTGGGAAAATCACATTGTCCTACTGCCATTTTTGTAACCTGTTGAAAATTATTAGCCGGTCTAATTTTGTGTCGCTATCGCGACAGATGTTTTTGATGTCGGTTCTCGGACCGACAACCGAGGTACTTTTCTTTGCTTGTCCAAAGAAAAGTACCCAAAAGAAATGACACCCGATGCCGCTTGAGTCCTGCGCTCCGAAGCTTTTGAACGGGGTTGCCGAAAGGGGCTCCTGCCCCTTCGTCAACGCGATGCATCCCTGCATCGCCCCTGCGGGCTGATCCGTTCAAAAGCTCCGGTGCTCGGCGCGGCATAAGGGAGGAAAACCATCCTGAAATTCAAAATAATCTCGGAAAAATGTTAGGTACGGATTGCGCGCCTACCAATATTTTACAGATTGTAGGTCAGGGTGCGCGATAGCGTTCCCTGACATTTTTTGGCTTTAATTGTCCCGTAACCGCTATCGCGGCAACGTGACCTACCGGGCTTGTTAGGCAATAATTTCCTTGGATATGATTTCGTAATCACCATTGCCTTTAATTATTTTGTAAAAGCTATTGCAGCCAGAATAGGTTCTGGCCAGCTCTGTTATTAACTCAATATCTGACTCTGCTGACCGCAAGCCAAAATATACTCTACGCAAGGATTCCTTTGGCAGTTTAATGATGCCACTCTTCCTTAGAACGAGCCTACCCTCTTTTTCATAGTGCCATGAAGGGCTCTTTGTTAAAAGATACTTACGAAGTAAAGCCTCAGCGAAACCCTCAAGATCTTGAGGCGCTTCCAGAATACACTCTACAAACCCATTGTCTTGATAGTCGACGCTATTGCAAACGACCAAACCATTTTCCAAATCTTGAGCCAATAGATTCTCAAAAATAAATTCTTTAGGAAGAATATACTCTACACAAACACCTCTGTGTTCATCTGCATAATGTGACCACATAAGCGGCTCAGAAAGTATTTCACTGTTTATGAGCGAAAAAGAGTATACGCCTTTAGAGCTGATTTCTTTCTTCCAGTTCTCAATGAAGGCCTTATTATCATAGAACGACTTGATGAAATCTAATTGTTCACCTGAAGCCAAAGATATTGCACGCTCAAAAACTCTTTCTAAGTTAACCTGACAGTCAAATGGGTCATTTAAATCTTCTGGCCTTGGCGCAAATATTGTGCGATGAACAATTGACTCAATTAGCCACTTATTTATTGGCTTAAATTTATAGAATTGGAGAGCGTCTGACATCCTTGTTACCTAACAAGTGATTAAATGATGTTTGTATATCATCAGTATTCGCAAATAAACCGTTTCTTGTTATAGCGACGGTTTTCCTCCCGTATGCCGCCGAGCACCGTAGCTTTCGGCACAAGTGATTAAATGATGTTTGTATATCATCAGTATTCGCAAATAAACCGTTTCTTGTTATAGCGACGGTTTTCCTCCCGTATGCCGCCGAGCACCGTAGCTTTCGGCGGGAATAGCCCGCAGGGGGGGGGGGCGGCAGGGATGCTGCTCATCGGCAGAGGGGGCGGAAGCCCCTTCTGTCGATTCCCGTCGAAAGCTTCGGAGCGCAGGATTAAAGCGGCATCCGGGTCGCCTTTTCTTTGGATACTTTCTTTTGGCGAAGCAAAAGAAAGTATCTCGGCCGTCGGTCCGAGAACCGACATCAAAAAGACGTCGCGATAGCGACTCAATTAATCAAACAACGCGAACGGAAAACAACTCAAACAACTTCCAAAACAATCACATACTCCCCATCATCAGCTCTCGTTTCCAACACCTTATGCCCATTAATCCGACACCAGGCCGGTATATCCTGCATCACGCCCGGATCGGTGCACTCGACAGTCAAAATATCGCCGCTTTGTAGGGTTTTGACTTTGTCTTGGGTGCGGATAACCGGTAACGGGCACAACAAGCGGCGGGCGTTCAAGGTTTGCCGGCTCATACAAACCACTCCTGGGGCATTTGTTCCGCAGGCAAGGGTTTGACCTGGATGTTGCGTTCGTCGCCTTCCCGAGTGCGCACGGTCACTTCCACCGTTTCGGCGTCGCGGCCCTGCCCGTAACGGGCGGTAATCCGTCCGGCTAGGTACAGATCTTCTTCCGTCGGCGCGCCATCGATCAGAACCAGCGGGCCGCGGTGGCTGGCGCAGTTCATGCTCATAAAGTCTTTTTTGTAACCGCTCATGAAGCGAGCTTCGCCGTCTTCGCGGGCGACGATGACTTTAAAATGCGGCTTCGGGCGGATGTGGCGGCCGACTTTCAGCAACATCACGTCGTCCAGCTCATACTCGCGGTTACCCCGCGCCTGCCATAAATCGACCAGTTTGTTCGAATAAGCGGCATCGGTTAAAAAGCAGCAGCCGCCGGCCGGCTGGGCGTAATCGGTAAAACCGAATTCCTTGGCCAGGGCCATTTGCGGCTTGCGGGAGCGGCCGCTGAAACCGAACAGTTTTTCGCGGCTGATCCAGCCTTCCCGTTCCGGCAGCGTGGCCGGCAAATTTTGCGCCGACAAAGGCCGGACCAGCAAATCGTCGGCACCGGATTCGGCGGCGACGATGGGCATGGTTTGCTTGCGCTGCGACATCGGCCGCTGGCCCACCACTTCGCCGGTAATGATGAAGTCGAAGCCGTTTTCCGCCATCCATTGCTTGGCTTTATTCACCATGAAAATCTTGCAATCCAAACAGGGGTTCATGTTGGCGCCGTAGCCGTGCTTGGGGTTGAGCAGGACCTGTTTATATTCTTCGATCACATCGATGATATGCAGTTTAATGCCCAGTTGCTCGGCAACCCACAGGGAGTTGTTGCGCTTGGGTTTGTCCGCGTCCTGCTTGCGAATGGCGTGCGTGTGGCCTTCCACGCAGAAGCCGGTAAAAAAATTGATGCCTTCGACGTGAATGCCTTGTTCCAGAATGGCTTGAGTGGCCAGCATGGAGTCCAGGCCGCCGGAAATCAGCGCCACCGCTTTTCGTTGTTGATTCATAACTGCAATAGTACGGGTACTTTGGAAAAACCCGCCATTATACGCGATACCCACGGGACTGTTCCCGGCTTCACTTAAGCCGGGATTACTCTACACTTAAAGCCGATTTTAATAATTAGTGCCTGAACGGAAATCTATTAACCCCATGTTATTCAATACGTTATAATTATTTCGCGGCACTAAGATGTGTTGTTCAGAATCTGATTTTGCCCTATTTCCGGCTAAAATCAGCCTACAAACGCC